>Ga0307507_10001611_pt1 | contig 49918 bp, 12 predicted proteins | sample 7_EM_MG_FD_207223 | JGI IMG/M metagenome (GOLD analysis project Ga0307507, IMG submission 207223) | Populus trichocarpa ectomycorrhiza microbial communities from riparian zone in the Pacific Northwest, United States - 7_EM | ecosystem: Host-associated > Plants > Roots > Unclassified | place... | reverse complement strand
CTCCGTAACTAACTTTTCTTTATGCCTAAACCTAAAGTTTGCGAGTCTTTCATTTAGGTAGAGATCTAGCGGGGGTATAGAGGTTTCAGTTTCGAGAACTAAGGTGGGAGTTGCCTTATATGCCCCTGCTATTGCTCTTAGGCACTTATTTTGAATCTTAGCTAGCTTTACAGCTGGGCCCACGGGTTTAGTGCTTTTAGGACCTTCGATTGGGGTAGGCGTGTGCCAGATTGCTACTCCGTAGACAATAGCGGGCCAGATTACGGCGTTGTAGATCTGCCTTGCCCGTACAAAGGTAGCTCCCCATGTTGAGGCTGTTGTCCGCAGTAGGGCGTTCGTATGCGTTTTCATCTTCTTTTGTATCTCCTTTACATGTGCCCCCCAGTTTAGCCGTAGGTCAAGCCAGACACCTAAAATGCGCATTGAGGCCTTAGGCTTAGTCTCTACCCCCAATAGGGGGAGAGGGGCCTACATATTAAACTGCAACAGGATCTATTAAAGGGAACAAGCTAAGAGAGGGCAAGACAGAGTTCCATAGTCGTATAAGGCGCAGAGTACGCAACAATAGATATAGAGTTAAAAACTATAGAATGGCACAGAGCTAATAAACCTAAGCGGTACTAAAGAAACCTAAAGGTGGGAAAAGAAACTATAGAAACCCAGAGGTTAAGGATTAAGTAATTAAAGGACCTAAAAGCAGAGGCCAAACTAGAGATCTTAGTAGTAGAAGACGTTTAGGCGGACTCTACAGCAAGAAAAATGGTTTAAAGATAGGGCTTATATAAATTGCGGAAAACAAGGTCATTTTGCTAGAGACTATAGAGGTGGTTAGAGTAACTACGCGGTAAAGGGAACTAGGCTAGTAGACGGCACGTATATATAGAGGGATAATAGTGCACTGTGAGGAACAAAAGAGTGTTTAATTAATAGTTTTGCGTATTATTACAATAACGTATACCGAATTTATAAGGACGCTAAGTATAGCGCAAGCTATTAGCTATAGGAGCCATTATTATCTAAGTTTAAAGGAACTAACAAACTAGCTTATAGATTAGATATTAAAGACGATAAATTTAATAAAGGCAAAGCATTTACTAATAATAAGGTAATAAAGGCAGCTTACTAGGAGTATGTAGACCTTAGAGAAGTCGAAATAGAAGCAGAAAATAAGACCGTTATAGAACAGGGTTTAGTAACGGATATTATAACACTATTAGATACAATTTCCATCGCTTTATAAAAAGATAGGAGTAACGTTTAGAAGAAACTAAGTAAGTAGATAACTACTAGTGCTAGCTCATCACTTAATAAAGGCAAAAGGCCATAGGCTTAAGATTCTTAAGAAGAGATATAAGAAGCTTAAAATTTTTAAGACGAGATAAGATATACCTAAAGATCCACAACGGACGAAAACCAATAGGAAAGGGTAGTAACTTAGTTTAGCAATAAATAAATAAGTATAGGACGCAAGTCTAAGAACTATAAGTTTAGAGAATAAATAAGAATATTAGCAATTCTAGATAAACGTAGTATTTAGCCTAAAGATTAAATAGTTAATACTAGAATTAAAAAGCAAGACGACTATAAAGATCTAGCTATAAGATATAGAAAATAAGAAACTATAGATAAGTTTAGGACAAGAATTATTATATAGCAAGAGTAAAAGCTAGACAAGAGGTTAGCTATGCTAGGTTATATAAAGGACAGAGCACCTATATAAAGAGTTATTAATAGGCCAAGTATAGGGACACCTAGGGTAAAATAGTTAGATAAATTAGAATAAGAAGAGGATCTAGATATCTTAACTAGGTTTAAAGAAAGACATACTAAAGGATGTTATAATATAGTAATAACAAGGTACTTTCTAATAGAAAAACCATACACACTAAACTAGTTATATGGAAAGTGGTATAGGCAATAATACAGTAATAAATAGGAAGACTTTTATATATAACTAAACAAAAAAGTTGTCTAAGACTAACCTATTACGGAAAAATGTATAAGTTATATTAAAGGAGTATTAATTATAATATTAAGGAACCTAGAAGAAGAATTTAGGGACTAGAGAAGTAAGTAATAAGTCTTAGTACCTATAGCAGAGATACTAGTGGTTAGGTTAACTAGGTATAGATTTAAACTTAAGGATAAAGATAAACTAAGAGTTAACCTAAAACATATAGCGTATTATACACTATTGTGGATAGCTTGTGTGGAGGATATATATAATATATATAGAGCACCTAAAGACAAGAACCGGAAGTACCTAGTAAGGATATATTAGGCACTAGAGGAAAAGCGGTTTAGGAATGCTAAGTATATACATAAATAGCACCCAGTAGAAGTATAAGGTTAAGGGGACTTAACACTTTAACCAGAAAGATTCCTTACAGAAGAATGCCTAGATGGATAATAGTAGTAGAAGTGCCTAGAGAACACTTATCTATAGTATATAGAGAAAAAGAAATAAACTAAGTATTAGCTAAGGTTGGACTAAGTATAAGCAGGATCTAGCAGCTAACAGTTAGGAAAAGGGGAGGCGTATAGAACTAGAGGGAACTAGTATTAGAGCCTTAGACCTTTAAAGGAATTTAAAAATAACACCTAAATTTATAAGTTAAATGGCAAGATTAGCAGTTTAAAGCGTTAGTAAATAGTAGAGTAACTAAAAACCATATATTACTAAAAGTAGTAGAAAGGATAGGGTTACTATATAGACAAAAGGAATACTTATATCCACTTATAATAATTTTAGGAGATTAGATAGCCTATAAAGAAGGTGTTATTAATCTTAAAATAGGACCTATTTAGTTAACTATTAAAGGAAGACCAGTTAGAATGTCTTTTAATATCCTACTATTAGGATAAAATAAGGCGATACTAGGAATACCTTAGTTATAGGAGTATAATCTAAAGATTAATTGGGTTATAGGCTAGGTTAATATTAAGGATACTTAAAGGCGTAAAGTGCGACAGTAAACCAAGTTGGTATAGTACTAAGTTGGAGCGATATATAAAGAGACTGAGTAAGGCTTAAGTTATATACCAAAGAGATACTATAAGTATGGTAAAAAGTTATGGTTACTAGAAAGTAAAAAGCTGTTAGAGTATACAGTATAGAACTATAAGATAGAACTAAAAGAGGGAATAAGTTTAAAGTTCTTTTTAATTTATAAGCTTACTAAAATAGAGTTAGTAGCGCTTAAGGAGTTTATTTAAGAGAACTTATATAAGGGATATATTAGACCGTTATAGTTATTAGTAGGATATCTAGTACTATTTATTCTAAAGAAAAACGGAAAACTTAAGATGTGTATAGACTATAGATAGTTAAACAGTATTACTAGGAAGGATAGATATCCTTTACCCTTAATTAGCAAAATTTAAAATAGGATAGGTAATGTAAAGATCTTTATAAAGATAGATTTAAGGTAGGTATACTATTAAATTAGGATTAAGAAAGGTAATAAATAGAAGGCAGCCTTTAGGTTAAAGGAAGGACTATATAAGCTATTAGTTATACAATTCGGACTTATAAACGCACTAGCAACGTTCTAGAAGCAAATTAATAGTGTATTAAGAGAACACCTAGATGAATTTATTATAGTATACCTTAACAATATTATCATCTACTTAGAGAGTAAGGAAGAATATAGAAAATATATTTAATAGGTCTTAAAGAGACTATAAGAAGAATAGATGCTAGTAGCAATTAAAAAATATAAGTTCTTTACCAGGAAGACTAATTTTATTAAATTTATTATTAAACTAGGCCAACTTAGTATAGATCTAAAAAAGATTAAGGCTATAGTAAATTGGCAGAAACCAGAGAACGTTATATAGTTAAGATCGTTTTTAGGGTTTTGCAATTATTATAGAAGGTTTATAGCGTAATAGTTAAAGGATATTAAGCCACTTACGCAGTTAACAAAGAAAGAAGAACTATAGGTATAGGGGAAGGCGTAATAAGAACTATTTAAGAGAATTAAAGGGTTATTTACCTAGGAGCCAGTTCTTAAGATCTATTAATTAGGTCTAGAGACGGTTGTAGAAATAGATATATTAGACTTTATACTAGGGGTATATTTTATACAGAAATATTAAGATGGATGGCACCTAGTGGTATACTATAGTTAAAAAATAACACCACTAGAGTTGAACTATAATATCTATAATAAGGAGTTATTAGGTATAGTTATAGCACTTAAAAAATAAAGAGCATTTTTATAAAGTATAGAGAAACTATTTATGGTTAAGACGGACTATAAGAACCTTATAGGATTCCTAATAATAAAGGAACTTAATTAAAAACAGGTTAGATGGGCGGAAATGCTTATAGAATACTATTTTAAAATTTAGTATACTAAGGGTATAGACAATGCATAAGTAGACGCTTTAAGTAGAAGGGCTAAACTATAAAGTAATAAAAAGCTATTGGGAGCTTTATTGCGAAAGGATTAAAATAGATTAATTAGGTATAATTATCTAAAGATTATAACAACTAAAGAAAGTTAGATCTATAAATTACTAGGAAGTAATTAGATATAGAAGATCTAAGAAGTATAGGTAGAGGATCTAGACTTAAAGCAATATAAAAATAGAGAAGTAATATATATACCTAAGTCTATTACAAAAGAATTTATTAAGGAATTTTATAAGGGAATAATATAAGGACATAATAGAGCTATAGGCTTAGTGTTAAGACTTTAAAAAGAGTACGTTATTTAAGGAATTTGGGGACTAGCATAATAAGTTATAAAGGAGTGTCTAGATTGCTAAAGAAATAAACCAATAAGGCATAAGCCGTATAGAGGGCTATAACCTATTAAAATACCAGGAAGACTATAGAAAGTTATATTATAAGACTTTATTGTTAAGTTACTAAAGTTAAGAGATCCTATTACAGGACAAGATTATAACGTAATTTTAGTAATAGTGAATAAGCTAATAAAATGGGGATACTTTATAGTATGCACTAAAGAAATATTAGTAGAAGATATTACTAGAATCTATATAAAAGAAGTATTTATAAGATATGGAGCACTAGACAAGATTATATTAGATAAAGATCTAAGATTTATAGCAGTATTTTAGAAAGTGTTTTTAGCAGAATAGGGGGTTTGCGTAGTAATATCTATAGCGTATTATCCATAGACGGACGGATAAATGGAAAGATTAAACTAGACACTAGAGCAGTATCTAAGGCATTATATTAATTACGCATAGAATAATTGGGTATTGTTATTACCAGTTATATAGTTTGCGTATAACGCAATACTATAAGAAGGAATGGGGATATTACTATTTAAGGCGAATTATAGATACGAGCTAAGAATATTGTTATCGCCATATTAAGTAAAAAAGACAAGTAGCACAGCTAAGCAAAGAATGGAGACGTTAATAAATCTTTATATAGACCTTATAGAAACAGCTAAACTAGTATAAGAATGAATAAAAAGGTACTATAACGCTAAGAGATTTAAGGGACCAGATCTTAAAGAGGGAGATAAAGTATAGCTACTATATAAAAATTTTAAGAGTTGACGACTAAGCAAGAAGTTAGACTATATTAGACTAGGACCTTTTAAAATTAAGTAAAGAATTTTATTGGTTATATATAAGTTAAACCTACTAGCTAAAATGAAGATCTACCCTATACAATATATCGCAATGCTAGAGCCAGTATATGGGAATATTAAGCCACTAGTCTATAAGGCAGATATATATAGAGGATAAGAGGAAGACAAATAGTAAGTTTTAAAGATTATTAGTTACAAGGACGTAGAGGACAAAACATAATATAAAGTAAAGTGGATAGGCTATAGTAAGACTACCTAGAAACCACTAAGCAACCTAAAAAACGCTAAGGGAAAGGTACGGGAGTATTAGAAGAGAGTAGGTTAGGTAATATTAATAAAGAAGGATCGCCAAAAAATAAGTTACCTAAGGGGGACCTAAAAGGAGCAATTACTAAGCTACTTAAAGTTGTTTCCTTTATAGAAGAAGAGCTAGTCCTTTTATTACCTAGCTTATTAAGACCCTGCTAAACTAGTTTCTACTCCTTAGAATAAACCTTCTTATAAACCTTCTTAAGATAGGTTAACTGAGTAAACGCAACCTATTAAGACTTAAAGGAGTGACGTTAAGCCTTAAGGGTCCAAGTAGTCTCTTTAGCAGAACAGTAGAGTTTAACGCGCGTGGTAGCTAATTTGGACTTAAGCTTTATAGCGGCAGATTAAATATAAAACCCTATAATAAGTTACTTAGGGAACTAGAAGACTGTTAAGAGTTATTAGATATATATACTTAGTATTAGAAATAGAGCGAACATTATAAAACAATTAAATGTTTGCTTTAGTGCACTCTGAGCAAGATAAGGGTTGTTAAGATAAGGGACTTACTATTATAACACATACTAACCCCGCTTTCGCATAATAAGAATATAGAGACAATATTATCTCACCAAGCAATAGTATGGCAGCCATAGTATAAGCATAATATTGCGCTTGCGAAGAAGAAGAAGCTTTAGGTATAATAAGCAAGGATATTAACTAGACTAATTAAACGGATATTACACCTCTAGTGGATAACTTGGAGATATTAGGAATCTTCAAGGACAAAGATAAAGAGGAGGGAGATAGTATTACGGACGCTTTAAGTACAATATTATAACTACTTGGGGAAGAGTTATAGGAAGCTAGTTAGTTAATATAGGTATAGTTCAGAATGGATCTAGTGGAACTATATAATAAGAAATAGTAAGCGAGTTATATGGTGTTATATATAGTATATAAAGTGTATGCAGTATACGCCCGCGTATAATATATATAACACATACCTTATATACAAGAGAGGATTTCTTAGGAGTATAGTTATGTATTTAAAGGACCTTAGTCCCTACTGTAGATAGTTCTCTCCTTGTAGTAAATCTTAGAATATAATTAGAGTTAGTCTATTAGGCACCTACTCCACCAGTTATTATTACGTTGTTGTTTTATTCTTACCTATATACCCAGCCTAATAATAGGACCTACTATAGTTCCTGCTACAAGGTTCCGTTACACTAACCCTTTTGTTTAACTAAATCTATAATGCTATATGTAACTACTTTAAGGGACCTAAGTATAGACGTAGCATACTAGGGTGGTGGAACGCGATAACTCTAAAGTCTACAATAGGCAAGAGCAAGAATGCTAGAAAGTTAACCTTAGACTGCCTATAGTTACTTATTAAAGAACTAAGACACCTCCAGCATGGCCTTGACCTAGATTTACGCATAGATAAGTTCCTTTATAATAAGCTTATTAACGCCTGCTAAGAGTTACTAGCGTGCTAATATGCCTGCTTTAAACCTTCTAACAGCCTAACTGGTCTAATTAATGACTTATAATCCTCTATTACAATATTTAAAAAGTTAAATAGTAAGAACCCCCAAGCCTTCTTTACCGACCGCTGCTACTATAGATAATACCCTAATTACCTTATAGAATATAACCATCTTTATCTAACCGATATGCATTATTAAAGAAGCGCTGCTTTGTTTATTATAAGGAAGGCTGCTAGTTATCTAAACATTTAAGAGAAAAACGCAATAAATTAAGGAAGAAGTTTAAAGATAGACTTAACCGCCGCTTTAACAGGCACGCTAAGCAATATATTACTAAGTACGAGGGAATAAATTACAATAATAAACTTAACTTAGAATCTACTAATAACGTAATAAAAGCTCTTATAATTAATATTAAGTCACTACTACTATCTCTAACTTAGGAACAGACCAAATTATTCCTTACCTCTTTTAGAATGATACAGCACAAAGGAGCCATTAATACTGTAACTAACTTAGCGGACTAATTCTTTACCTATATAATTACCGGCACTAATCCAATTGCTTACCACAATGACTTAGACCCATTTACCTACGTTGCTACCAGCCAATATACCTCTAATAAGTTCTATAGAGTAATAATTAATATAGGAGCCTTAAAGAGATTAATAGCTAGCTATAAACAATACCTCGTATACAGGAAGACCCACAATACCATTATTGATACTTTAAAATCTGGCGCTATTAATGTCCAGTTTAGCATCAGTTCTACCTCTTCTATTAGCTCCGTTATAGTCAACACACTAGTTGGTAATGTTGAGTTCCATATTATAAAGGCCAATATACCTTTCCTACTATGTCTCGCAGATATGGATGTACTAAAGGTCTACTATAATAACCTTAAGAACGTCCTAGTTACTCCAACAAAATCAGTGCTAGTGGTTTACTAATTTGGTCACCCCTTCTTATTATAGGAAGAGTTATTGCAGTTATTTATAACCTACTTGTTTAATTAAAACCCTTACTACCTAACTACTACTAAACTCCGCCAACTCTACCGTTGCTTTAGACACCTATTAGTAGATAAGCTGTATAAAGTATTAGAACGCTCTGGCTATAATAATATTAATAAGCAGGTTATTAACTATCTTACTAAGTACTGTTCCTACTGCTAGAAACACAGCAAATCTCCTAAATAGTTTAAGTTTACATTACAAGAAGACTAAGACTCTGATTTTAACTATTCCATCTTTATTAATATTATGTATATTAACAGAAACCCCATCCTCTATATTATTAACGAAGCTACCAGATTTTAAGCCGTGAGATAACTACGCAACATCTCTATAAAACATATATGGGATATCCTATAACTATGCTAAATTGACACCTATATTAGACCACCTAACTACATTACCCACAACGCCAGGAAGAACTTTGTAAGCAAGGAGTTTTGATAGTATACTACAGCAATGGCCATATTAACTAAGAGCGTCCTAGTGGAAGCTTACTGGTCTATTAGAATAGTAGAAAGAGCTTATCTAATACTATGCCGAGCATACTAGATAATTATAAAGGAACTACAGGACTCAGGAATAACTAAAGAACCGACTAAGGAACTAACTAAGGAACTGGCAGCTACTGTACCCCCCCAAAGATTGAAACGGACACGACGACCGCCAACAAAGTCGCAGCAAAATATTGCAGATATATTAATATTCATTAACGACAGCCTAATAAAACCAGATACTACAACCTCTAAGTATACCTTACTGTTATTCACAGTCTTAACGCAAGGAGATAAAAACGGTTTACTTAAGAAAGGCGTCTTTAAGTTTACCAATACAGCAGACGTCCTAAAAGGAGTCAGAATCTTTAACTCCTGATTTATTAACAAGATTAAGAACGCCGGAACAGATAAGGCCTTTAAGAAGTCTAGACTGGTTATATAAGCCTATAATAACTATAGCAAAGATCTAGTCTTAACACAATTACCAACCATTTAACGTGTTAGCTAGAGAATTATCCTAGCACTTATGGCAACCCTATAAGGAAATAAAAGAAGACCAGCTTCTTTATACCTATGCGACATCTTACAAGCTTATATATAGTCCAGTACCCACCTAAACAGAGACTTCTTTATACGCCCGCCACTAGAACTTAGACTAAAAGATAGATCAATTCTAAGAGTTATTAAACTACTCTATAGTGTCCCGGAAGCTGGCAACCATTGGTTTAATATATATTACCATTACCACCTTAACAAACTATGGATAAACCAGTTAACATATAATCTCTGCTTATTATACACAAACAGTAACGGCTTTAGAATTATAGGATTATAGACTAATAACACACTATTCCTTACTAATAAAACCTTTGCGGAGGCTAAAGAAGTTAGACTTTAGGAGGCAAAGTTCCTAGTAAAAAAAGAGAGAAGCTTATGCTAAATACCCCAATTAAGTTTAATGGAGGCTATATTAAGCAAGAAAAAGATTTAATAGCCCTTACCTAGAAATGTTAATGCTAGAACTTAAAGTTGGTTACTATAAAGACTATAGACCTAACTAGCTCTAGAGGGGAAGTCTATAAGGTAGTTACACTAAAAGACCAGTATGTTACTTAGAGAGCAAGAGGAGCCTATATTGCCACAGTCTATTAACCAGAAGCTGCCTTTAACCTCTCCTTTATAGCATAAGTTATTAACCTAAAGGAAAAATATGCGAAGTAGCTTAATAAACGGCTGTAATAGCAAATTAATAATCCCTCCTAAGGACTTCGCTTTGTATAACTTAATACAAGCACTCTTAAACTAATAATATTTACAGACTCGTCCTTTGCTAATAACTATAACCTTTCTTCTTAGATCGGCTTTGTTATTATACTTATAGACAAGGACAATAGGGCTAATATCCTCCATTGGTTATCTATTAAATGCAAGCAAGTTATATAAAGTATCTTAACATCCAAACTATATAGAATAGCCCACGGATTTAACACCGGAGCTGCGATTAAAGCAACTATTAAGAAGATCCTATAACTTAAATAACTACCGCTTATCCTTTATACCGATTTAAAATCTTTATATAACTGCTTAGTTAAACTTAGGATAACATAAGAGAAACGACTTATGGTTAACCTAATGTGTTTATAACAATTATATAAGAGAGAGATAGCAGAGATTAAATGGATTAATAGGGGCAGTAACCCTATAGACACTATAACAAAATTAAAGCCTTGCTAGGTGTTGGGAATAATATCACGTATGGTTATATAGTCACGTATTGCCGCGGCACTAGCGTAGCGAGGAGCCTTAAGCTCCTCGCCCTTCCTCACCCTTTCTTAGAAAGAAAAAAGAACAGAACAACCATCATACTATCTACGAACCGTAGCTACGTGATATCACCTTATGTAACCAACACTAGGCGTTAAAGGACCTAATTAATATAAATATAATTAAGCTATAAGTCACCGAGTGGGTAGAGAGAGGAGAAGACGTTAAAGTAGGAACAGAGAGCGCGAAGATGCAAAGCTAGCCGCTAAGGCGCTAGTACTAAGCGAGCCAATAGCGATTTTCTATCCCAGGGATGGAAAATCATAATTAGTTACTTTAACTACCTAGTAGAATTTGGCAGAATCTAAGCGGAATATGGCAGAATTTGGCAGAACTTAATGGAATTTGGTGGAACATGGCGGAATTTGGTAGAATATGGCAGAACTTAAAGGGATCTAGCAGAACTTGGCAGAATTTAGTAGGAGGCGTGCTTAAGCACTATCAAAAACTAAATACTCCTAGTGTCTGAACAAGGTTGTCTGTAACTAATTGGGTTAGTTACGTAAGCTAAGCGAGCTCCAAATTCCACCTGTAGAATAGGAGAATCAATAAGCATTAATCAAAAATCAGTTACCACCCCTACACTATTGCAATAGCAATACGTATCACCGGAAGTGATACCGACAGTATCCTTGGGATATTAGTGGCGAATTTGCTCTAGAAGGTATACCAATATTAAGCGCTAAAGGCGCGTCTCTAATTAGGTGTAGGCCTAAGTAATATCTTGTAAATAAACCGCTATTCTATTCTTTATTAAGGAGGGAGCTAGCGTAATAATAACTCGCTAACTAGCTCGTTAAATCATAGGAGATTGCGTAAGGATTACTTCCTTACCGTTATCGTTATAGCCTTAAATAACTAGCCTTAACTTCTTAAATAGGGTATTAGTAGCTTTGCCTTTAATCTTATTAACTATTCTTAACTTAAATATACAAACTCTATTAAACTTAGTAGGATTATATTTCTTAAATTTAAAGACTCCTCTTATAATAAGGCCGTTAATCTTCTATTTATTAGATACTTAGAAAGGAGCTCTTAGGGTTATAATACAACCTTTCTTTTAGAGCTGTTTTACAAGCTTAAAGTCAGCCTTCTCTTTAGCTGTTATAAAGGCCATCAATAACTCAACTCTACTCTTAATAGCGGCAATAAATTACTCTTTAAAATCAATAAGATATTAGCGGTTTTATAATCCTTTCAGGCGACCTCTACCGCGTTGTAGTTGCGGCATATCTACTATAATTGTATTGGGGTTGTAGTCGCCTTCTAGGGCACATTAATTATAATTCTCCTCTAGGGTATCTTTTAGGGCGTCTTCTAGGGCATCTTCTAGGGCATCCTGCAAAGGCTTAAAGCTATTATCTTTATAGTAGGGCTTAATAATAGTTAAACGGAATTAAGTAGGTCTGTAAGGCATCTAAATAGTATAAGTTTAACTATTAATTGCGATAAGTTTATATAGGCCTAACTATCCTCCCTTTTTACGCTATATGTATACCTTAGATTAGAGTAGCAGATTAAGCGTAGTTAAGGTATTTAGGCTATTTCTCATTCCTAGTACGTCGTTAACCTAGCGCGTAGCGTAGAGACGTCACACCTCCTTTGTTGCTTTGCAAATAGCCTTAGCTTATTGCACAATAGAGGGAGATAGTAGAGAATTGTTAGTTATTTAAGGGTAGGCGCTAAAGACTAGCAACGTAGGTACAAGCCTATCTAGGCCAGCGGTATCGTTAATAGCCTTAACAGCCATCTATAGGATAAGCTCTTCGCTAGCACCCTCCAGTTCCGAAGAGATAATCTTATATACGCGGCGTAATGGTATATAATATCGTTCTACTTTTCTAATACTATTATACACCTTAATAGGGACTTCCTTAACCTTAATTATTATTACCTTTACCTATTACTAAAACTCCGTAAATAAGAAGTTCTTTCCTGTATTATAAATAATTTAATTAGGGGGTCCTAGGTAGATATTAATCTAGTATAATTAAAGAGTATCCTATGTGTTCCTAGCTAATATATCTTTTAAAAAGTGTACGGCTTAGAAGGAGGTTAAAAGGTTAATAACTTAGAGTACTAGCTTGTCGCTAAGATATATAATATCCATAATAATATAGAAGTTAAAGTCGTAGTTGTCTTTAAGGGTAAACTTAAATCAGCTAGGGGACTTCTAGTTTATTTAGTAGTAATAGCAATACTTTATAAGATACTCAATTGCCTTAACCTTGACTTTATAACCTACTTGTTAAAGAACCCTAAGTAGTTAATAAACGGATAGGTGGCCGAAACAATGATGTAGTTAACGTAGCTCTAACTTGGTTAAATGGCTTTAAGTAATACTCCTTTCTAGCTATTAGAGGAGCAACTAAGGATAATCCCACTTATGTATAATGGGCACCCGATTATCTCCCTAAATAAGTATATTCTTAAGGTTATTAAGCTTAATACCTAATTTATCTATATTTTAGATACAGGGTGGAAACGGGGTATTTATAGGAATAATATAGAAAGTAATATATCCTAATAGGGTTTGGACCTTAATTATACTAAGAGAGATTATAGTACCCTTACTAAAACAAATTATATATTAGCCTGCCGTTAATTAGTTAATCTAAATAGAACTATTAAGCTGCTAAAGAGCTTAAACTTAAGGTTCTCCTACTATAGATACTCCTATAGCTCTAGTATCTAGTATAATACTATAGAAGATATTTACCGAGTATCTATCGTTAAAGGAGAACGCGGAACTTTCCTTTAACTTATTAAAGATATCTAACTTTATAATAGAATAGAGCGTAAATTAGTTATTAAGGACAGCGACGGTTTATATACTATTTACCTTACTATACTTAGTAAAGTATTAGTTAGAAGAGTAGTCCTTAATTTCTATATCTATAAGGAGCTATTTAGTCTTATTAACCTTATCCTTAAGGTCTTCTATACCTTTATATTAAACTAGAAAGTTTTAGAAGTAGGCTATAGTAACCTTACGGTTTCTAACGTTTTTTGCACTCTAGTAAAACTTATTATATACCTCCTTTCGCCTATTAAGAGGGTGCCTAGTTAACTAGTAATTTAGCTTCTTATAAATATAGCACTTCTTTTAGTAATTACTTTAAAATAAACCTCTATAAGGACCTCCACGATTACCTTATAGTTGACGTTAGTCGTACCCTCTACCATATCCCCTTCCACAGCTACCGTATATTTAGTCAGTCCAGTTATAATTATATTAGTCAGCCGGGTCGATTAAAGTAGGCTAGAGTTAGGTATTAAATTACTATACTTTTTAAAAGCGTAGAGTAGTGCTAATAGAGGATCTTAATTAAGTATATACTCCTTTATAAGTATTTACAGGGTTAAAGAGGGCAAGATTATATTCTTTAACACCTTATTATACGCTAATAACTTAATTATATAAGTTAAAGTCCTTTTAATATAATTCGGATAAACTACGCTAAATTATTTAAAGTTAATTAAAGAGCTTTTAAAGACAATTAAGTGTAAGAGGCCAGCCTAACCGGAACGTATGATTATCTAATCGGCAGTGTTACAGGTAAGTAGAAGGTAAGTCAAAGGTAGAATAAGTTACACGTATTAGAGGACAAATGCTTCTAACTACTTCCATTTAGAGACTAATTACTGGTTCTTCTCTAGAGGAGAACCAGCTTCCTATATAAACCTTCTAAGACACTAGTAAAACCTTTCGCCCCTATCTATCTAACTATATCTCCTCTGGGACATACATAGGACGTAGACGGGACATTAATAAAACCTCCTACTGTCTTATCTGATATGTACCTCCTGGAGGGTTCCGTTATAATTGCCTCCCCTTCTAGGGTCTTGGTCCTCTAAGACTTCGCCTCTTAATAAACTCTTATAGAGTTCCGATTAAAACCACTAGGGAAGTTCTTTAGTGGAAAGGTACTCTATAATACGGCTTATTGCTGGTTCTTTACTAGCGTAGAACCTCACTTTATCTTTTATCCCTTCGCTCTTCTTCCACTATAGCTCTTTACGGTGCCTTTATAATGGAACTTTAATGATAATAATAAAAATTAAATGGAATTCACCTTCCTTATTATAAGAATTTATTATAAGCTGATCTAGAGGTTGTCCCGTACAACGCGTTAACTAGCCACTATCCCCATTCACCTAAAATAGGTCCTAATAATAACGTCTTAATATTAATTTCTTCTAGTTTATAAGCTATCGTCTCTTACGCATCTTTCTATTAATAATACTATTTGTCTCGCCTTTTAGCAGACTGTTTTTTATTATATCTTAGCTTTTATCTTCCGTATCTCTAGCTATTCTTTCTACTACTACTCCGTTCTCTTCTTATAACGCGTCTATAGGTAATAGGATCCCCATTTTATCTCTTTAATAATACTAACTTCCCATAGTGTTCTCTCGCAATGGCTTGTGATCGTACTGCGTGTCCCCAGACTAGCGGCGGCGTTATCCCTGCTCCGTTGGCACCGCAGACCACCTCTATTACTCCTATAGTGGTTTCTCTAAAGTGCTGCTGTTGTTGCGTTTACGCGCTCACGTTGGACCTATCCCACGCCTATAAGATGCCGCGCTCTAGTAAGAACAGATCCAAGTGTTCCTACTATTATAGCCGGAAAAAGACCTATATTCTAGTATTTCCCATTCCATTCTATTCTAGACTTTACTAACTATGTTAGATCCCTACTGTCCACGCGCATAAGGCTCGCCGGCTCCAATACGCCATTAGGGATTTCTGTCTGCATTAGAATAGTAAAAGACGGGGATAGAAGGTATCTTCTCTTACTTACAGCCTTTTTAATTTAATAAGGGTTTCTACTGCTATAGAGACGCAGTAATCTTGGATATATAGTGTCTAGGAGTATATATATAAGCAGCTTATTCTTATAAATAATAACATTCGCACTCTTACGTGGGCCTTTCTAACTAGGTGAGTCTTTTTAGTAATATGTTTAGGAACTATGCTAACTCTTTAGTTATTAACTTTCTAATCCCAGCCTAGATGCCAATTTAGAGCCTGGGAATAACACTAAGGATAGTAATAAAGATAAACGTTCTCCCTGCCAGTCCCCTGGCCGTGGTGGTCTATCTAGTTCCCACCGCTTTAAGAAGAATGTTAGTAAGAATACTAATGCTTCTGGGGATAGGAGTGCTGATAATACTACTAGCAATAATATTAAGATAGAGGAGGAGGCTCCTGTTACTACTTCTAGTATTTAAATTATTATCTTATTCTTTCTTTCTTCTTATAGAATAGCTTTATATAGTGTCTCTCTAGTGCTTCTAGGATGCCCTAGTACTAGGAATTAACTTTATACTTTAGGGATGCCTCTATTTTTATTTTTGGTAACAGTCTGTGTAAAAGCAGCATACTGCCATAATCTCCGTATATAATGAACGGGTGGTGTTCTTATGGGTGCTTCACAATTTCTTAAAATTTCTAAATCTTCGCTCTATATCTTTTTGGTCCTCTTTATATTATTAACTCTATTATGTATCTCCAGTGTTAGACCGGATACTCTCCTTTTATCCCTTAGGAACCCTTCTAAATCCCTAGGGCCCCTTCTTCTAGTACTACTACTTATTCTTAAACAGCGTCCTCTTTGGATAGTATCCCTAGTGGTTCTTATATAGATCCCTATATCTTTCTCTTATAGGATTCTAGGATCCCTATTATAATGGTAAAACGTTCCCGTTTCTAATGTCTGTGCTAGACCTTATAGTTTTAATTTATAGGGTCTTCCCTATTGTCTTATCTGTGGTATATCTAGAACCGTTGCTAAATCCTAATTTATAGTCTTTAGGAAAGTTTTAATTGCCGTCTTGTATCCTAGCTAAAGGTGCTCCTTAGGTTCCCAACTATTATATACCTAAGAGTATCCTTTCTAACAAACTAAAAATTCGCGTTTCTTTTAACGCCATCTTTAGTCTAGAATGTCTTCTATATTCTATTCTAGTTCCCCATTAATTTCGCTAGGTAGGGGTGGTTCTATATTATCTCTTCTCCGGTATAACTCTAATAAGGAAATATAAAATATGGGATATATTAGATATAATTTTGGCAATTCCAATTTATAGGCTTAATTTCCTTTAGTTTTCCTAACTATCTTAAAGGGTCCGAGCCACCTATAGTCTAGCTTCTTCTTAATACGTTTTATCCGGATATTTTTTATAAACAGTAAGACTTCGTCTCCTATTTTAAATTCTTTAGACATATGTCCCTTATTATAGTACCTTTTTTATATAGCCTGGGCGTCTAGTAAGTGCTTTTTAAGTTTTTCTCTGCGAATTCTTATTTGCTTAATTCTCTTAGACGCCACTAGGGCCTCTCTTTTAGGAATAATATCCTTAACATTCTAGGAGTTATTTGCTTTTACCCTAAATAGTGCTTTATAAGGGGTCATTTTTATACTACTGTGGATGCTTATGTTATATATGTGTTATGCTAGAGCTAACCACAATGGCTAATTATCCTGTTAATAATTAATATAGTAGCGGAGGTAGTGTTCTAACAACGTATTTAGACGCTCTATTTGTCCGTTTATTTGCGGGTAAAAGGCAGTACTTATCTTTCACCGTATTTTTAATAGAAGATAGAATGAAGCCTAAAATGCGCTGTTAAATATGGTACCTCTATTAGACATAATTCCCCTTAGCGTACTAAATAAGAGCCACTACTCTAAAAACAGGTCTACTAGTTCCGCTACTGTGATCGTTATTATAATAGCAAAATACCCTAAAAACTTTATATATCTGTTAATAATTACTAGGATAGCGTTAGCAACCTCTCCTATTCTTATTTTAGTAGGGGGTAAGCCTGTTATAAAATCCATTGTTAATTCTAACATGGGTCCTTATAGAATAGGAAGCGCTAATAACTTGCTATATAGGTAATGCCTAGATATCTGTACTCTTTGGTATATATTACATCTTAATACATAGTCCCTAACTTCTTTAGACATTCCATCCTAAAAGTATTTCCTTTAAACGGCCTTAAGGGTCCTGTTGGCACCGTAGTAACCCTTAAGAGGGTTATTGTGGAAGACCTTTAGAATTTTATCTCGAACCGTTTAGTCCTTTAGGATATATGCAGCACCCTTAAAGCACAATAGACCCTTTTGGTCTTACTACTACAGCTTCTTAGTAACTCTAGCTAAGTTAGTCTCTACTACATCTTTCTACCTCTCCCCAGAAACGAAGGCGTTCCTTTATTATGCTTAAAGAAGAAGATCTAGAAAGGTTTTATATAGATTACTTATTTTTATTTCGCCCGCCGCCATTGCGGACCCTAGGCGTAGCATAAGACATTTTAAACTATTAGTGCCAGTAGATTCTCCTACCGTTGTGCAGTATACCACGCTGTAGATAGGTATCTTACCTATCCCCTCTAAATCCGGAAACTCGCAGCTAATGCGCCGTTAAGTTAAAGGTGCCGCGACACCCCTAGTATATCTCGCAGAATTCTCGCTAATTCTAGGGTACGCCAACTTTATAATATCTGCTTAGTCTATAACCTAGTCCATAACTATATCCTATAGCTCCATTATTATAGTGCTTCGCAGCTGTATCGCCAGGACCTCTGCCCTATTGCGGAATTCTATAGTTCTAGGGAAAGATTCTTCTTTCTTCCTAAGCAAATTTTGCAATATAGGAATTATTTCCCCTATACTATCCTGGATTCTCCTAGTCTTATAATCCAGATATCTTAACAACCTATTAGCGGGATTTGTCTTTCCTGGGCGGTATATAATCTTAAAGTCGTACTATAATAGTGCCTCCGCCCATCTGGCTTGTTGACCGCTTAACACCTTTGTAGTTATAAAGTATTCTAGGTTATTATGGTCTGTAAGGACTTTAATGGGATAATTACTTTCTATATAATAATGTCGCTAGTGCTTTATTACTGCAACTATTACAAGCAGCTCCTGGTTGTGCGTTATGTAATACTACTTTATGGGGGTTATTTTCCTTAACTAAAACGCCATAGGATGCCATTCTCCGTCTTTTAATTAAGATATAATTGCCCCTAGGGCAAAGCTAGATGCATCCGTTTTAAGGTATATACGTAGCTCCTAGTAGAAGTGTATTAGAATAGGCGCCGACGTAAACAAATCCTTTAACCAGTCTATAGCCTGCTTAGCAGCTTCCCTAAATATAAAGGGTCCTAACTTCTTGCTATTCTTAGATCCCTTTAGCAGATTAGTAATTAGGAGTATTACTTACAAGTAATAAATAATAAACCTTTAGTAGAAGTTCGCCATGCCTATAAAAACCTATACTTCCCTAAATATTATGGGGTATGGCCATTCCCTAATGGCGTCTACCTGGCTTTTCTCTATTAACACTTTGTTGACGCTAACAATAAAGCTTAGAAAATCAATGCTAGTGACATAGAATGAGTATTTTTTTAGGTTTATATAGAGCTTGTATTCCTGCAGTCTTTCTAGTACCATTCACACGTGGTACGTATATGCTTTGTAGTTATTAGAGTAGACTATAATGTTATTAAGGTAGACTATATATATCATATCTAACAGGCCCAATATGCCTTATTAATATAGGCCTGGAATGTCGCCGGTGTATTAGTAAGCCTAAATGGCATTACTAGGTACTTGAAGTGGCCATACCATATTTAGAACGCCGTTTTCTATTCGTCGCCGGCTTTAATCTAGATTCAATAGTATATATCTTTTAGATCCAATTTCGTGAATATTTTTACGCCCAACAGCCTGTTAATAAGCTCCCCTATTAAGGGTAGCAGGTAGCGATTCTTTATAGTAATCTTATTTAGCGCCCAATAGTTAATATAGAGATAAAGGGTCTTATCCTTCTTAGGTATAAATATAATCGGTGCCCCTGCCCAACTTATAGAAGGCCGAATCCATCCTCTTTAAAGATTGTCTACTATATACTAACGTAATACTGCCAGCTCGTTTTCTGATAGGTTATATAGTAGTCTAAAAGGAGGTTCCTTATCTCCTATATCTATCTTATGCTCCACTAACATAGGGTTAGGTAAGGTATGCGCGGCTTCCTTATTAGCAATATCCTTCAGGTCCATATATTCCTGTAGAATCTCTAGTTCCTTAACTACGTATAGCCGGATATCCGAAAATAAATACCCTGTGTCCCTATTCTTGGTGTTAAGGGTGGTATACATGGCATACGCCCACCCTTCCTCTTGCATATGGTTTAAGAAAGTCTTTTAATCTTTAACTATAATACGCGGTTAAGACTTCTGGTGTTAATATAAGGCTAAAGGCTAATTAATGTCTGGATTAACTTGTTAAAGCTATAGGTATCCTAAAATAAGGTTATACCCCTTAATTTCTACGGCGTAGAAGTGCATCTCCTGCGTATCCTATAGACCATTGCGGTCCTGGCTGGCCACGGAAAAAGTTTATTCTCTGTAGTACGGAATCCAGTGGCCTCTAATACTTTAAATAGTGTGCACCTGTAAGCCACTAAGGTCCAAATCTAATTCTTTTACTAGTAATTAAGAAATGAACCCTATGGTCGCGCCGCTGTCTATAAGGCAGTCTTGTGTTACCTATTTATTATTAACTTAAATGGAGACGGGAATGACTATACGGCAGCTTACTCCCTCCTTCTCCTGCTGGCCTAGTGTAAGGAAGTAAAGATTTACTAGGCTCTCTCTTTTCCCAATTAAGTATCCTCTTACTTCTTCTACCGGTAAAAGCGTTGTATATGGCCTTTCTTGCCGTAGTAATAATAGCTGCGTAACTCTTGGTTCCACGGTTTCTGCCTATTATTATTCTAGGGTTGACCAGTATTGCTCTAAGGTTATAAAGCCTGCTCACATTATCCTTCTATAGAGTGGTTAGGTTAGAATCTACCCTTTTTATTAAAGCTAGGTCTAGTTCTACACTCTTTATTATTGGCGTCTTGTTCCTTTCGCTTCCCTAAATAGTCTCTTTTAGCGTTCTTAATCTAAGTAGCTTTAGAGATAAGCTTTTCTTAGGAGGTAGGAATTTCGCCCTTCTCCTATATGGCCTATTAAATCTTAGGTTGTAACTTGGCAAGTAGCTAGTAAAGTTATATAGCGTTATCCCACAGGTCTAAGTAGGGTATATTATCTTCTAGTTCTTCTAAGTAGTTTATAAACTAGACTACACTCTAGCCTTCTCGCTATTTGGCGTTATGGTATCGCTAGTTATAATCTATCCCTTAATTAGTAGGGTCTTGGATTTAATTAACTAACTATAACTTAAGTTTACTAAATTTAAGGGGTGTGGTAAGTTTCTTCTTATAGCGTGTTTATGAGCTCTTAACGGTGCCACGTAGAAAGGTAGAAGTAATCAGTGTCTAATTATACTTATTAGAGTAACGTTTTGGGTCTAGCTAAAACTTGGTTTCGCATTAACAAATAAAACAATTACAGTTCCAGAGACTATTACTATTATACTTATTAGGTTTCTTTATGCGGAATTTAGGTTTTTCTAACGTTATAGCGTAGTATGGCATTACCCCTTTAAGTCCGCTTCGTGTCTAGGGTGTCTATGCTTCCCCTAATTGTCCTTACAATTGTCCTTAGTAGTCTTAATATGCTTGTCTTAATCGTATCTCTAACTTCTTTATCTTTTATAGGGTCTCGCGTAGCAACCGCTCTAATAACTCCCCAGTGGTAATCGTTCCTAAGGGTCTCGGAAGGTTAGATAAACTAGCCGTGGCTTCCTAGTCTACTCCTTTATAAGTAGAGGGGATGCGCTCCTCTAGGGAGACTCTATCAGCCTCTTATAGTAAGGGCGTTGTTTTAGGGGGTAAGGAGGTATGGCCCGTCATCATTAATTAATAGCCGTACGTTCCTTCCGTAAAGGATTGTAAGCGATTAGAATTATAAGAGGCCAGCCTAACCAGAATATATAATTATCTAATCGGCAGTGTCACAGATAAGTAGAAGGTGAGTTAAAGGTAGAATGAGTTGTATATATTAGAGGATAAATGCTTCTAATTACTTCCATTTAGAGACTAATCGCTGGTTCTTCTCTAAAGGAGAACCAGCTTCCTATATAAACCTTCTAAGATACTAGTAAAACCTTTCGCCCCTATTTATCTGACTATGTCTCCTCTAGGACATATATGGGACGTAGACGGGACATTGATAAAACCTCCTACTGTCTTATCTGATATGTACCTCCTAGAGGGTTCCGTTACATCAAGCCAGGAGACACCTAGGTTTGTAGCAATAATTCTTAAAAAGGTAGTCTCTCTCCACTCCAACATATACTGCTACTTATTCTCTTCCGTTTTAAAGTAATATCTTGTCTTATATATCATTTAGTTAAAATTGTATCCTTTTTCTCCTAAATAATTATAATAGAAGGTATTAGCGCGGCCCTTAAGCATAACAGAATAGGCGTTATAATATTGGTCGAGTTCTAGTCCCACCTTCTAGTAACAGTTGTAGAATATATACAGCTTTAAATTAAGGATATTATACAGTTCCCTACTAAACTTCTTCTCCTAGTCCGAATAGAGCTTTATAAGCTCTATAAGCATTTTTAAGGTACCTTTAAATAGTATTAGACTATATTAAAATTACATTAGAGATTAAGGTAGGGATTACTTTATAGGCTATAGTAGAGATATAGATCTTAATAGAACACAGCATAGTACCTAATCTTACTGTAGTAGAGTTTAAAGGTTATTAAACCACAAAGTAAGGGGATCTTGCACTTAATTAGGTTAATAGGCAGTAGTTAAATTTATAGGTTAAATTAATAGAAGCAATAAATACGGAATGTAAAAACTTATGCCTAGAGTAATAGAATTAGAACGCGTCTCTATTAGTATATTATTTAGATTCCATTATAAGTTAAACTTCCTTATATTATATAGTTAGTGTTTAATCTCTTATAGAGTCTATTTATACTCTTCTTTTGCGTTAATAACTTACTCCTAAATATTATCTCTAATAGCGCCTCTATCCATAGGGACAAATACTCTATTCTCCTAAAGGAAGTTACGGAAGTCTTATACAATAGGCTTCTTTATAAGAGCCTATATTTCCTTTATCTATCTAACAAAGTCCTCCTTTATATAATACTATAGTATAATATTATTGTATTTGCTGTCTATATAGTATACTATACAGTATACTAAGAATCTATTTAAGTCCTATTTATTAGCATCTTTAGAGTTAGTTATATCTTTATTCCATATCTCTAGGTTAATATCATTCTTGTACTTCTTTAGGTAGGTTAACGCTATAGTAGGTATAGAATCGACGGGGTGTCGTACGTCAAAGGTAGGTAGGATTTTCGGTCTTGTAGAATCTTATAGGTTTGCTGTCAAAAGGTAGGCAATTTAAGATATTGTTTAACGCGTTTTAGACGTCGTTTAATGCGTTTTAGACGTTAACTTAGGACCCTAGGTTTAGTAACACTTCTAACCTAAAGTACTTAACTAGATCTTTATAAACGCGATTATTCTATATAATAGACGCAACTTGGTATCTCCTAGTACTTAGTAACACTTATATTACTAGTTTTCCGTAAGTCTAAGGTAGTATAGTATCGCCGGGATCCATTCTATATAAGCGTATATAGCACCTCTTATAAGGGCGCGAAGAGGCTTTAGGGAAGATTCGAAGGAATAATATAAATTCTATCTAAATCTAAGGGTATATAGCTCTTGCAAAGTATAAGACGTTACGTAAAGAAAAGAAAGGAATATAGGAAACTTATAACTAAATATTTAAGGTCTTAGCAGCAGACGCGTAGGCATAAGCCTACGCGGATTTTAATAGGTTTCGACCAAATTCCATTACATTAGTGGAATTTAGTGGAATTTAATTAAGTCGGCGGAATTTAGCGGAATTTAATTGACTTTAGCAGAATTTAGTAGAATTTAATTAACTTAGTAGAACTTAGCAGAATTTAATTAAAGCGTTAGAATTTATCTATTAAGTATTTCACCAAGACATTCCTACTATAACTAGGCTAGTCCTATTATAGTACTCCCCCCCTTTAGCTAAAGGTCCAAAACAATTCAAATTAGTTAAGAATTTATAACTTATCGCGTTATAAGCGTTATAATATATTTCAAGTTCTTTTCAATTTTAAGTTTCCTACTATTATATTTCATATCTTTATATTAGGTGGCAGTTGTTTGCCTTTATGTTATATCTATCTAGCTAGAGCAGGCCGCGAAGGATGGTCTTTATGGAATTCTTTTACTAGGGAAGGCGCGTTGGCCTTAATCTGTTTATAGGTTTCCTAGGTTCTTATTTTATATCTTTTCCACTTAATAAGAAGTTTAAATTGTTTAGATCATATTTTCTATCGCATATTATTAATTAAGTTAATAAAGTAAAAACCGTTACCGTTGTTAACAATTATAGGAGGTAGTGGTAGTACTTCGCGAGTTATAGGATTGTTTTTTAAAGGTTATAGCAAGCTTACATAAAACGTTAGATATATTTTTATTTTAGTTAGCAGTTCAAGCTTATAGGTGTATAGGCTTAGTTTCTTCTTAATTTAGTACAGGCCCGCAAACTTCTAATTAAGTTTTTTTAAAGGCTGTTAAATCTTTAGATTTTATATACTTAGGTAAGCCATATTACCTTCCTTAAAGTCCTATACGGGAGCTCGTCCTTTATTTACATGCCATTCCTATAATGTTTAAGCGTACGTTAACTTACTTTATAATAATTCTATTAACTACTTCATTTAATTAGCGAAGTTATATATATTAATTAACTAGATCTGTTTAATTATAGGCCCTATTATATTAATATTAGGTTATAGCTTAAATCTAAGTTAAGGGTCTTATCCATAGGTTGCATAGAATAGTATCACGCCTATTAATACATTTATCGTATTATTTATAGTAAACTTAGCTAAAGGTAGCCATTTTTCCCAGTCGTCTTGTAGGTAGGAGCAGTATATTTATAAGTATTATTCTATAATCGCGTTCGCAATTTTAGTTTAACTATCTATCTCTAGATAAAACGCAGTTAAAAGTTATATTTAAATACTTAGTTATTTATATAGAGCTTACTAGAAGTCTAAAACGAACTGGCTTCTATAGTCGGATATTATCGTATTAAAAAGTCTATATAGCTTAAAGACGTATTTAACGAAATATTTAGCTACTAATATTGCATTAATCGAGTCCATAGGAATTATATATCGCATTTTTATAAGACGGTTAACTACTACCATAATATTTATAAACCCGTTACTACTAGGCAAGTTAACTATAAAGTTAATTAAGATATCGCGCTATCTTTGCATTAGAATTGGTAGCGGTTAAAGTACTCCTTACTTCTTTATATAAAAGGATTTTCTATATACGCATATCCTATATGCTTAAACGTATTTCTGTATATAGTTATATATTATAGGCCAGTAATATACTTATTAAATAATCTTATAGGTCTTTATATAGCCAGGATGTTTTATTACGGGGGAGTTATATATAAATTTAAGTATCTTAAATTGTAAAGGTTTGGAATTCGGAACTACTATCTTCTATTAATAGTACAATTAATTGTTTTAAATTTCGCATTTAGTGAGTATAATATTCTTATACTATTATTTTCCAGTTTAGATCGCCTTTATTATATTTACTATCTATACATTATTCTTATATTTATATTCTATTAGCTTATTAATTTCCATTTCCCATTTATTAACTTCTAATTTATTTCTATTAAGTTCCGTATCTAGAAATATAGGACGTAGTTTTTTAAAACGTTTAAGGGGTAGTAAAATCCGTAATTAATTTATAATCCATTTATCTAAGGCGTTTATAAGTAAGTCCTGTAATCGTTATATTAATATATTAGGCTTTTAATTAAGTTTGCCTAGTTAATATATAATCTTAAAGTCGAATTATAAGAGGTATTTAGCCTAACGAATTTGGCGCTATGTTAATTGTTTTATAGTTATAAAGTATTACAGGTTCTTATAGTCCGTTAATACACGTATTAGAAACAACAATCCTTCTAGCTTAGGACGCCATTGTTTAAAGCATTTAACGATTATAAGCAATTCCTTATTATATATCTTATAGTTTAATTTAGCAGAGGCGAGTTTCTAGGAGAGAAAGGCTACCAGATATAGTTCGCCATTCTTATTATATTATAATAACACTCCCCCTAGCGTATAATTAGACGAGTTAGTTTTAATAGTATATTTAAGGTTAGGGTTAAAGTAAGCAAGAATTGGAGTAGTTATAAAATAATAGTTTAAATTATTAAAAGCTTATTCGCATCTAGCAGTCTATTTAAATTTTATGTTCTTTCTTATTAAGTTTACTAATAGCTAGGTAATTTCTAAGAAGTAGTTAATAAATTAATAATAGAAATTTGCGAATTTTAAAAATCCTTAAATATCTTATACGTTGCTAGGGCTTTCCCAGTTTATAATTGCAGCGACTTTTTTAGGATCCATTTTAATTCTATTACGGGATATAATTAAGCCTAAGTATATAACCTTAGACGCGTGGAACTTGTATTTCTTAATATTATATTATAAGCCTATATCTTATAAGCGTTTAAGGACTATTCTAATATGTTTTTAATGTTTAGAAAGCAAGGACGAGTAAATTAAGATATTATTAATATACGCGGTAACAAATATATTAAGGAATTTATAAAGCGTATTATTAACATATTGCTAAAATATATTAGGACCGTTCTTTACGCTAAATGGCATTACTAGGTATTTAAAGAGTCCCCATTATATACAAAAAGCTATATACTTCTTATCTCCTTTATATATACGGATTTTATTAAAGGCGGCAACTATATTAAGCTTTATAAAGTACTATACCTTCGCCAAATAGTTAAGCGTTTCTTAAATTAAAGGAATTAGATATTAGTTTTAAATTGTAATTACGTTTAGAGCTTAATAATTAATATAGAATCTTAAGCCTCCTCCTAGCTTTTTAATGAATAGTATAAATAAGGTAAATGGAAATTAGCTAGGGCGAATAAATCCTTTTTCTAGATACTCGTTAAGATATTATCGCATTATAAGCAGTTCTTCTTATAATATACCATATAGTGGACTAAACTTTAGTATTATACTAGGCTTAAGTTCTATCTTAAAATCGTATTTCTTTTAGTGCAGAGCTAGTTAGTCTATAAATTATTTTTTAAACTTATTAATTAAATTATAGTACTCTTTAGGCATAAGAGGTTAAGGATTAGAATATTATTTCGGTTTTAGTGCTTTTTTAATATCTTCTATAGTTATAGTAAAGATTTTATAATCTTATCTTTTTGCTAACGAGATAAAAAGCGCGGCCTATATTATATAAATTTTAAAAGGTCTTAACATAACATCTTCGCATTCTTTACCACAATTAGCAGTTATAGATTTATTATATTGGCTCGAGGTTTATAATAAGGGTAATTTGTATTATATTAAATTTAAATAGTTATATGCGTGTTTATAAGGCAAATGGTTTTTTAAGTAATAACTTTAGTAGTAGGTTATACGGAACTTTAGTGTTTCTTTAACCCAGCTAATTAAAGGGTTATATTATTCTAGCTATCTATATCCAAGTATTATCTTATAGTGCTTTAAGGGTGTTATAAATAGGGAAACGTATTTAAGGTGTTTACCTATCCGTAATTTTATAAAAGCGTAGTGCGTTAGTTTGCTATATATTAAGGGTTTGCCGTTAAAGCCTTATAGACCTTACGGCTTATTAAGTTTCTTTAAATTTAGGCGTTAAGTTTTTATATAGTTTATATTAATAAAGCCTATACTGGTAGCTCCGCTATTTATTAGGATTTATACTTCCTTCTATTTTCTAAGTATTTAAATTTTGCTAAGTACATTAAGGGAGTTATATTATATATTAGCGCTAGAAGAGCCTAAACACTTATACTCTTCCACTTTTTATCCTAAGGCGCGACCTAGTCTTAGGATGATTTGTTTTCCGAGTTAACCAAAGGCAAGGTACTTTATAGCGTTTAAGTATAATTTATAGAGTGGGTATAATTTAAAGATTAGGTACGACTTAAGGATTAGGAGGAGCTACGGCGGACTTTTTTAAAAGGGTGAGTTCGGTAATGCTTTTAAATATATCCTTTTTTACCGCATTTAAAGCATTCTCTATTTGTGGCTTAAGTTCTTTATTTATCGGTTTCTAAGGGTATATAGAATTAAGCGGCATTAAGGTCTATAGGGTTATATATAGGATTTTTAGGTTTTAGAGACAGATTGCGCTTTAGAGTATATACCAGTTTTATAGAGTTTTAAACGTAAGGTATAGTTAGCTTTAGAGAATAAGTCTATTTATTATATTAAAGGTTCTTATTAATTTGTTAATATATTATAGCAAATTTAGATAGGTTTTTTAGCAGTTCTCTATCTACTAACTAGGCTCTAATTTTATCCAAAATAGCTTATTAAAGGGCAGCGACTCTAGCAGATTCATTTTAATCTAGTTCGCTAATAAGGCCTAAAAATTCCGAAAAGAAGCTAGTGAAGTCTTGGTTCCATTATTATAGGTTTTTAAGTTTAGTAACAGCTGTGTGTTTATAGCTGGTGTTATTATATATTCGTTCTAGTAGAGAGATAAAGGTTTTAAAATTAACGAAGGTGCTGTTATAGAAGAATGGATCTATAGTATATATAGCGTCCTTACTTAAATAAGACATTCCATAGCTAACCTTACTGGCTTTAGTAGGGTATTAGTCGTAGTTTATTAAAAGTTTAAGATGGAGCTTAGTTATAAAGGGACGTAGGTTATTTCAATTTCTATTAAACATTAGAGAATTAGGGAGCCTTTTGGATTTTATAGTAGGTATTAAATTTATTATAAATATGGATTAAGTTACTATTACTAGTTTAGAGTTCGCGTTTAAGGGGCTAGGCTTAGATATAGTTATATTGATTTTATTTATAGGTAGTGTTAGGGTCTCTAATATAAGTGCTTTAATGTTACGGAGTTCTTCACGGAGTACTTCTATTAATTATTAATACTAGGCTTCCAGTGCAGCCTATTACTAAGCTAAGGTATCTATAAAGGACTATTACATTATAGTTAACTGTTCCCTAACTAGGGATATAATACTTATAGTTATTAAAAGGGATTTGGGTTCGTTTGCTATTTTAATAGTAGTTATTTTAACGCAATATAATATAAGGGCGCTGTTGGGAATGAGGCAAGTTGCTATTACGCAAGGCATGTTGCCGTTACGTGTTAATGTGGCCCTAGCGTGGTGAGGAACCTTAAGTTCCTCACCCCTTTCCTCATTCCTATCAAGAATCAATTAACTATTATCATACTATCTACGAACCGTAGCTACGTGATATCACCTTATGTTACCAACACTGATTAGTAGTTAACTTCACTATTATACCACAGAGCAGCTAGGTATTCTACCAAGAAGAGACAAGCCACTATACCAGTGCTACTTATACTAGAGGAAGCTGTCTTTTAAGGTCAGAACTGGTCCTAAACCTTAAATAGAACTCTTCTATAAATCTAAGGATCTAAAAGGCCAGAACTGGTCCTAAGCCTTTCTGAGATTACGGATTCTTGCGTCTATCACGCAGAACAATACGCTTTACAAGTCTTCGCGATTTAAGGCCAGAACTGGTCCTAAGCCCCATAATCGCAAATATATGTCTAAACGCGTACCAAACGACAATCCCTACACTAATAACACTTCCCTCCCTCCAAAAACATGGCTACGCCTACTTTAAATAACTGGAAAGGCTCCTTACCACTAGGGGTAGCTAAGCATACAAAACTTATTAATAAAGATTGGGACGAATTCGCCTTTAATATAACAACTTATACCACAAAACAAGTTAACGGCTTTCTCCTATACCATATTATATTCTACCAAAATAGATGCTATGCTGATTTACAACTATAGGAGTATTTTAGGGAGGATTTTATAGGATAGACTGCTGATACCTAGGCACTTGGCAACGTTAATATTGTTTAGGATTTTCAAGACTTCCTCTATAGAAATAGGGTATACATTGCTAAGAACGGTAACCCAATTGCTAGTAATATTTAGGCCGTTATTACTAGTATAGAAGAACTAATATGGACGGAAGCTGAGATTATATATTAACTACGGAAACCTAAAAACAACCCATATTCTTTAGAAGGCAACTTTAATTTATATTAAAACCCCCAGAACGCTAACCCCCCACCTAAAGCTACTCTCCCACCTAGAGGTGCCCTCCTATTTAGAGTTGCTCCGCTTCCACCTCCTCCACTCCAGCCAACTGGTAAGCCTTTACTATAAGAAGTCACGAATCTGATAAAGGTATATTTGGACAAAGAAAAGAAGTTTGGAGGAGAACTATATAACATGCTTAGAGTAAAACTATAGGTCTTCTATAACTGTTGCAACAAGGTTGGAATTTAACGCTATTAGTACCACCACGCTTTCTCTATTATGTTAAAGGGACGGGCAGCGACATTCTATTACAACCATATTGCGGGTAAAAACTATAGCTTTAATATAATGCTTTAGCTTACCAGAGCTTACTTTAAGACTAATAAAAATTGCCAACTTTATATATCTAAATGGCGAGAAACTATATTTTAGAGAGTTATTGCTTCTAACCCAATAAAGACTTATTTAGAGTGCCTTTAATTACTCTTTAATAAACTCTAGAAAATCCAATATGGCCTTACCAAAACTTACCAAAATAAGAACAACCTAAGGGACTAGGTTATCTTAGTATACCATAGCGTTCCTAAGTGCAACTTAGCGCTATATAAACCTATAGATACGTTTAAAGGAGTATATACTAAGCTACGCTCCGCTATAGGTACTGCAATGTAAACACAAGAATCTTAACAGCTCTATACCAAAAACCCTACCTAAACAAGTATTCCTAACCAACACGATTATAACTAGACTAATTAAACATATAGTGGCCGTAGTAGGGAATATAGAAGAGGGTATAATTAATATTAACTATAAGGTAACCATGAAGGTCCTTATAGAGGTTTATTTTAAAGTAATTACCAAAAGAAGTGCTACATTTATAAGAAGCCAAAGTACTGGTTAACTAGACACTCCCTTAATAAGTAAAAAGAGGTATATAACAAGTTCCGTCAGAGTATAAGAAACGTCAGAAATTATAAGGTTACTATAGCCTACTTCCAAAGCTTCCTAGTTTAATATAAAGGCGTAGAAGACCTTAAGGGTAAGGTTAATAAGACCGAATAGCTCCTTATAGATATAGAAATTAAGGACTACTTACCTAACCAATACTTTACTAAGTATAGTAAGGTAAATGGCATATAAACTATTACTGTTCTTAATAACCAATCTACGCTCCATTTTATTACAAAGTCAGATATCTTTAATAAGCCAAAGGAGAGCTCCGTATTTTCCTTTAATAACAGATACTTGGCGAACGTCTTCTATAGTATTATACCGGATACTAGAGCCGCAGAAGTATCTATAGTAGGAGAACCTCAAGTTTAAGCCCTTTAGCAGCTTAATAGCTCTGTTTAGATTAACCATTTAACGGCAGGCTAATACACGATTTGTTTTAGCAAAGGTACTACAATCTCTCTTAGCACAATTAGGGTTTAAACCCCCTTAGGGTATATTACTTTTCACATTATTCCTATAAACACTCCGTTTCTATTTTATATTAAAGATATAAATAAATTAGGCGTTAGGCTTAATAACCTTAAGAATATACTTATTTAGGGAGACAATTAGGTGCCTATTATACACAAGTAGGGTTACCCCTAGTTGCTCCTTTATTAACTAGAAAAGAGTATTACTTAAAGCCACTTAACTAAGTCAGAATTACGCCAACTATACCGTTATTTTGGCCACCTATCCGTTTATTAATTGCTTAGGGTTCTTTAGTAAGCAGGCCATAAAGTTAAGGTTAAGGCAATTAAGCATTTTATAAAATACTGTTACTACTGCTAAATAAACTAAAGGTCCCCTGGCTGATTTAAGTTCACCCTTAAAGATAACTACGACTTTAACTTCTATATTATCGTTAACGTTATATATCTTAGTGGCAAGCCAGTACTCTAAGTTATTAACTTCTCAACCTCCTTCCAAGCCGCATAATTCTTAAAGGATATATTAGCTAGGAATACATGGGATACCCTTTAGTTATATTAGATTAATATCTACCTAGGACCCCCTAATTAAATCATCTATAATATAGGAAAGAACTTCTCATCTATAGAGTTTTAACAATAGATAAAGGCAATGGCAATTAAGGTTAAGGAAGTCCCTATTAAGGCATATAATAGTATTAGAAAAGTGGAGCAATATTATACACTATTACGCCGCGTATATAAGATTATCTCTTTAGAACTAGAGGATACTAGCAAAGAACTTACCTTATAAATAGCTATTAAAGCTATTAACAATTCTACTAGCCTAGATAGACTTATACCCATATTACTAGTCTTTAGCGCCTACCCTTAAATAACTAACAATTCTCTACTATCTCCCTCCGTTGTGTAATAAGCTAAGGCTATTTATAAGGCAATAAAGGAGGTATAACGTCTCTACGCTATACGCTAAGTCAATAACACACTAGGAATAAGAAATGGCCTAAACACCTTAACTACACTTAATCTGCCACTCTAGTCTAAGGTATACATATAGCGTAAAAAGGGAGAATAGTTAGGCCTATATTAACTTATTACAATTAATGGCTAGACTTATACTATTTAGATACCTTACAGACCCACTTAATTCTATTCAACTATTATTAAGCCTTACTATAAAGATAATAGTTTTAAGCCTTTATAGGATACCATAGAAAATGCCCTAAAGAAGAGCTATAATTAATATACTCTAGAAGGCGACCACAATTCTAATATAATTATAGTAGATATACCGCAACTACGACATAGTAGAGGTCGCCTAAAGGGATTATAAAATCGCCAATATCTTATTAATTTTAAAGAGCAATTTATTGCCGCTATTAAGAATAGAGTTAAGCTATTAATAGCCTTTATAACAGCCAAGGAGAAGGCTAACTTTAAACTCGCAAAATAGCTTTAAAAGGAAGGTTATATTTTAACTCTAGGAGCTCCTTTCTAAGCATCTAATAAGTAGGAGATTAATAGTCTTATTACAAGAGGAGTCTTTAAATTTAAGAAATATAACCCTATTAAGTTTAATAAAGTTCGCATCTTTAAATTAAGAATAGTTAATAAAATTAAGGGCAAAGCTACTAATGCCCCATTTAAGAAATTAAGGCTTATTATCTAAGGTTACAATAATAATAGTAAGGAGGTAATTCTTATACAATCTCCTATAATTCAACGAGCTAGTTAGTAAGTTATTATTACACTAGCTCCCTCCTTAATAAAAAATAGAATAGTGGTTTATTTATAAGATATTACTTAGGCCTATACCTAATTAAAGACACACCTTTAGCGCTTAATATTGGCATACCTTTTAGAGCAAATTCGTTACCAATATCCCAAAGATATAATTATAGTTATGCTTAAGCCATTATATAGAATCGCAGAGGTAGGAACCCATTAGTAGGCTACCTACAGTAAGCACTACAAAGAGAAGCTTTTAATAACTACTTCTATATTTAACCTATGCTTCCTAATTATAACCATAGGAACTCTATTTAGAATTATTAGCATGCAAATTAATAATATAATTATCTTAGAAGATAACCAATTCTTAGCTCTTAAAGAAGATAAATTAGTAAAGGCAAATCTTATAACAAAGCTAAAAGAAAAGCTTAATTTAACAATACTATTACTCTTTAATAGATGCACCCTCTCCCTAAACAAGGATTCTATTGCTTTATGCCAGAAGGGTCAAGGTAAGAAGATTAATATTATTAACGCTAATTCTCTAAAGTAAGGATATGTGGAGTAACGTGCTTATAGAGCTTATATTACTTCTATCTATTAACCTAAGGCTTTATTTAATCTCTTTGTTACTGCCTAACACCAGAAACTAACTAAGGATAATATTCTTGCCCTAAATAAATATCTTTCCTGGCAAATAAACCATCTTAATTAGGGACTACTCTATATGCCTATTAATCTTCCTACTGCTAAGCTCTTTATATTTATTAATAGATTGTTTATAAATAATAAAGATTTTAGCTTCTAGTTAGGATATAAAATCATTATTACAAATAAATTTACTAGAGAGAATGGCTTTATAATCTATAGTAATCTTATCTATTAGAGCTTAACTAAGAGTAAGTATATCACTTAAAGCGTTCTAGCGTTAGAGATATACGGAATAGTTAGCGGAGTTAATATAGCAATTGCAATTAGAACTACCCTAAAGATAATTATAAATTAACTTAAACTTCCTATTATCCCTATAATTATATACACCAATTTATACTCCCTCTATAAGCGCTTAGTTAAGCTTGGTACTACAAAAGAGAAGCGCCTTATAATTAATATTATAGCACTTTGTTAATCCTATAAACGGCAAAAACTCTTTAAGATTTAATAGATTAACAGTTAAGATAACCTAGCAGATATAATAATAAAGGCAAACCCAAACAAGGCTCTAGAAACGTTTATTAATATAAACACTCTATATATATAAGTTAAAGGTTAGGTTAAAAGGGAGTAGGAGTATAACATTCTATAGACCCTAACTTAAACTAGCTAATTAGGATTTTCTATCCCAGGATAGAAAATTGCTATTAGCTTACTTACTACTAGCGCCTTAGCGGCCTACCTATCTTTATATTATCCGCCAAATTCTGCCAACTGCCGCATTGTCGCATATTGTCGCATATTATTTAGTATTATTGTACACTATCTAGTATTATCGCATTCTGTCTATTTATATATATGTAGATGGCAACCATAAAAAGAAGAGTTGCCAGTATTGGGAATAAGGCAAGTTGCTATTACATAAGGCATATTGCCGTCACGTGTTAATGTAGCCCTAGTGTAATAAGAAACCTTAAGTTCCTTACCCCTTTTCTTATTTCTATTAAGAATTAATTAACCATTATTATACTATCTACGAACCGTAGCTACATAATATTACCTTATATTACTAACAGGCGCAAAGAGGCTTTAGGGAAGATTTAAAGGAATAATATAAATTCTATCTAAATCTAAGGGTATATAGCTCTTATAGAGTATAAGACATTATATAAAGAAGAGAAAGGAATATAGGAAACTTATAACTAAATATTCAAGGTCTTAGCAGTAAATGCGTGGGCATAAGCCTACGCGGATTTCAATAGGTTTCGACCAAATTCTATTACATTAGTGGAATTTGGTGGAATTTAATTGACTTTGGCAGAATTTAGCAGAATTTAATCGACTTGGCAGAACTTGGTAGAATTTAATTAAAGTGTTGGAATTTATCTGTCAAGTGTTTCACCAAGACATTCCTACTATAACTGGGCTAGTCCCGTTACACCTCTATACAAAACTGTCTCTTCTATTAATAACCTTGCTATTCTATAGTTGTATATTTAACCACTAATTAGTATTAGAAACACAGGGCAAATTACTAATACTACTTAAGTAGATATAGTAATAGAAAAGGTTAATTGATTAATAAGAATAAGGAAGGGTAAGGGACTTAAGGTTCCTTACCACGCTAGTGCCGCGGCGACACGTGACGGCAATATGCCTTATATAATGGCAACTTGCCTCATTCCCAATAGTAATAATAACACTATTTATAGTACTTTAAACCTAACTAAAAGTACCTAAAATTATTGCTATAGTGCCATCTATTAAAAAGTAATTAAGTCTATTTAAACTAAAAAGTCTAAAAATAGTTCTTTTAAAAGGTGTTTATTGTCTAGTATATAAAAGTAATACTTTTATAACTAATAATAATATAACGCAAGTTTAATTTAAGACTGTTAAGGTAGGCCCTTTAAATTTTAATATTATTGTATAGGATATAGTTATTTATAAAAGCAAACCAATTTAGCATAAAGCTGGCGTAGTAGCCCTATTTACTTACTAGCTAATTAAGGATTTATTTAAATCCAATTTAAAGCTTTAGGCTAAAAATTAATATAAAAAATCTTTATAAAAAAACGCTTATATAATATTAATAAGTGTATAGATATATAGATAATTCAGTAGCTATAAAGAGATAAAAAGTAGTTGTAACTTATTATATAAAATTATTTTTCTATATTAATATTATGTCGTTTTATAAATTTAAAGGTTTTATTTTTATAACTATAGATATAACTGCAAATAATGCGTTAACTTTTTAACAAAATTCTTTATAAATTCTAATGGGAATGGTTATATATATTTTTTAAAAAATATATTAACTCCCTGTAATAGTCTAGTACTTGCGGAATTGCATTATTTATATTAAAACTAGCAAGTTTCCTTATCCTATAAATTCCTAATCCTTTTATATAAAATTGTAATTCTCTTTTAATACACAAAATCAGTACTATTTAATCTAGTTTTTATATTCTCTATCTAACAATGCTCGCATAATTCTACACCGCTTACTTAACTTAAAAAAGAGCTTATTACTGTCTAATTTAACCTCTTTATTCTCTATTAACCATACTTATATTAATCTGCTTACTTAATCCAACTTCTAAAAACTAAAACTGTCTAATCCAGCCTTTATATTAAAGCTCTTATATATTTTAAAACGCCCTTAATTTAATATGTTTTAATTATAGAACTTAGCTAAATATTCTGCGTGCTAAAGAGGCCCTTTATTATTAAACGGCCAGTTTTTAAAAAAAAATCAATTTTATATAGCTATCCGGTTATAACTTTATATATTATAACGCTAAAATATATAGATTAAATAGCTGGCGTTATTAGCACTAAATACACTTTTTGTAAGTCCTATTGCAACTATCTAATTAACTAAATTACCAAAAATCAAGCAGTATACTCTTGCTACAATAGTTTTTAATTTTTAAGCCTAAAACCTACTTTTATAGTATTAAATAAATTTATATTTTTATATAAAGGTGATATAAAACAGCCAGTATTATCCAATCCAAGCCTTTACTCCTTTTTTAAGTCCATTTCCCCATTAATTTTTTAAGAAAATGTAAATTAATAAAAGCTTACTTAACCCAATTCAAGCCCCTTTATCCGCTGTACTGTTTCTATATAATTTTAATCTTTTTAATTAATCTATAAATTCTACCCCATTTCGGCCCTTTATACTCCACTAAATTATAAATTAACTTAATCCTTTTAACTTTACAAAAGCTAGCACTATCCAATAACACCCAAATGCTCTCCGTTTTATAAAATCCTACCCTACTTACTAAAATTAAAAAGTGCCGCCACTATACAATCCAATTAAATTTCTATAGTTTTATTTAGTGTATTTATATAAAGTCACTTAAGTAAATAAACTTCCAAAGACCAAAGCTGTCTGATCTTGCCTTAACGTTTGTAATTAAAGCTACATTTATATAAACCAACTTCACTCCGTTAAACTTATGCAAAGACATTACTAAGCCATTTCCTTTAGCTTTACACTAGTAATTCGGCCTAAAAAAGCCATAATTTATCAAATCCGACCTTAGTATCATCCGCTATTAATACTCGCATAAATTCACTCCACTTAATTAACTTCCAGATACTAAACTTGTCCAATTTAGTCTACCTATAAACACTCACACCATTAATCCAACCTTTTTGTTCTGCATTAGGCCGTCTCTATTACGGCGCTGGTGGAAAACAGTGGATCTTGGCAGACGTGGATTATGGTAGACGTAAGTCACGTGACTTAAGGACCGCATAAAATATCAAGCGGCGCTGCTATTCTTCTCCTTTCTTTTTCTAGCTTTGGATCCTTGTTTATAGACTACTAATTATATAGGCTTGCGCGTCCCTCTTGCCGTGCTTGTGCCTTAATTAACTAAGTCGCTAATATTATCTAAAGCTTGTCACTACTCTCTCTTCCTAAAAAGGAACTTAAATATATTTACAAAACTATAAACAGAACAAGGAAACAGAACAGGACCTTAAGGACATTACCAGAACCAAAAGAACATAAATAGAATGCAAAACCTAAAGAATAGGACATGTATGGACCAGAACCCTAGAAAATAAACAAACACCGGAAATTACCTAGTATCCCTACCACTATGCCAAGAAACACAGCAGCTGGTAAAGCCGCTGCAGGACCCGTAAATACCTCTAATAGTAAAATAGTCGCCGTCTTAACCCCCTAGGAAGAGCTTGTAGTATCTAATACTAAAATTAAACGGCTCTAAAAGCTACTTAAAACTAGAGACACCCCTACGCCTAGCGATAAATTATTGGACACCTAGAGGCTTGCTACAGTCCTTAAGGCCCTAGCCAAACATATAGTATTAGCATCGTCGCGATCCGTGAAGGTTGTAGACCCCCTATTACTTACGGATAGAACTAACCCTATATTTAATAACTAGAAGCTTTAACTATAGGACAAGCTTAAAGTTAATGCGGACCACTTTCCTAATGCCCAAGCTAAAATGGCATATGTCTTTAGCCGCACTGGTAGTGACGCCTAGACACACCTACGTCCACGATACGCCCAGGACTTAGCAGACCCCTTCCTCTTTAAAAAAGAGATAATTAACCACCTATCTTCTATTTATAAGGACCCCTTTAAAGTATAGAACGCCTAGATTAATTATAAAAGCCTAAATATAAAAACAATAGAGACCTTCTTAGCCTTTTAGACCCGCTTTCTACACTTAGCTAGATAGGCTTAAATCCCCTAGGAAGATCTAATGCCAGACCTCTTTAATAAGCTTACCCTAGACCTATAGCGCGCTATACTGCTAGTTTATACTACTATATAGACGCTTAAGAAACTTATAGACTAATACCTAGCTATTAACCAGGGCCTCCGTTAAATTAAGGTATATGCTAAGCAGTACAAGACTAGAAGCTCTGCCAACTAGAATATAAGTACTACCAAAACGGGCCGCGGCGCCCCAGTAAGATCTGTAACCCCTGCAGTACCAGCTGTACAGCCCGCCGCTAATTTAGCAGCTAGTTATGCAGCTAGTCCTGCTGTGGGTCCAGCTAATGCTTAACCTATATATAGTAACCCCTATATATAGGCCCTTAGCGATTAGGGAGCTTACTTCTTTTACGGCTAGAAGGGCTATATTATAAAGAATTGCCTAATAAATGCAAAATTGGGCAAGGTTCTGTTAATCTAGGAGGATAGCATAAAGTTAGAAAAAGAGGAACTTTAGAGGAAGACTCCTCTCTAGGGTTAAAAGGAATTAATATATTATATATTAATCTAGGTTAGCTAGTTAGTAGAAAAAGCTATACTATCCCTTATACTTTATTCTGCAATAGATATTAAGTTTTAACCTCTGCTTTAGCTAACTCTAGAGTAAATACCTTTGCCTTAATAGACACCTTATATGCTATAAAGCTGGCTAACTTTTTAAATATATCTATTAAAGAACTGCCTAAACTAATTCCTATTCGCGGGTATAACGGATGGATAGGACTACCTATTATAACTATCTTATGGATTTACCTCCGTGTTAATAAATAAAGGCAGTTTAATGTCCCCTTGCTTATTACAGACCTAGGAAGCCACAATATAATTTTAAAAAGAAAATGGCTAGCCTATTTAGGCTTACAGCTTGATATATAGAGTAGATGGCTTATTTAGCCTAAAACTCTACCCCTAACCCCTTCCTTTATAAAAGAGATTAGTATTATAATAGAGAACCTTATACGGCTATAAATAAACACCGTTTACTAAGCTGATACTATATATAGGGACCAGGCTTTTAAAAAGGACGTATAGCTTAACCCGTAACGGATCTATATACTACGCCGCCCCTAGACTACCTATATTATGCTACCCGCACTAAAGATTAAAAAAGTTAGTAAAAAGCTAGCGGAGCTCCCTACAGGGAACTTAGGCCCTATATAGCTATAAAGAATAGCAAAGAGCATTAGACGCTATACTAAATGTATAGACCAGAGGGATAACTTGTAGAAGATGGAATAGGAGCTAAGAAAGATTATAAACCCTAAACCGCAAAATATAACCCAATAATAGTCTGTAAAGAAACCTATGGACCTCCCACTAGTTAATATCTACTATATTAGCGCTATAGGATTTTACTAGAACTTGGTTTAACCTAATACTATTACCTTTACCACTAGCTTATATAAAATTAATTAAATAATTAAGGAAAAGGAAAATAAGCTTAGTAAATAGAAAGGCGAGCTTATAGATAAGGAGTTAGTAGAACAGAAACTACCCCATTAATATCAGAAATTTAAGAATATGTTCTCCAAGGCAGCGTCTAATATACTCCCGCCTTACTAACCATACAACTATAAGATTGAGATTGAGCTAGATAAGGAAGACACACTTAGCTATAGCCCCCTTTATTAGCAGTCCACTGCCAAATTATAGGCTATAAAGCAGTACCTTATTAATAACCTAAATAAGGGCTTTATTAAACCTAGTTAAGCCCCTTTTAACTCGCCTATACTCTTTACTAAAAAGCTAAATAGAGGACTTCGTTTCTATATTAACTACTATAAACTAAATAATATAACCCGTAAGGACCGCTACCTACTGCCCTTACTTAATGAGACTTTAACCCAAATAAGTAGAGCTAACATCTTTACTAAGCTTAATATCCGTTAGGCCTTTTACTAGATTAGAATAGACCCTAAATTAGAAGATCTTACTATATTTTAGACCTATTACGGAATATATAAATACAAAGTACTTCCTTTTAGACTGACTAATGGACCAGCTACGTACCAGCGATATATAAATAATATACTCTTTAACTACCTTAACAACTTCTATATAGCCTACCTAGATGACATTATAATCTACTCTAAGAATAAGTTAGAATATAAGGAGCATATCCATAAAGTCCTATAATAGCTCCGCGAGGCCGGTCTCTAGGCTAATATTAGGAAATTGGAATTTAGTATTAAGTGTATAAAGTACCTAGGTTTTATTATTAGTACAAACGGAATTAAGGCTGACCTAGAGAAAATAGCCATAATTAACCAATAGACACCCCTATAGACTATAAAGGGGGTATAATTATTTTTAGGTTTCTGTAACTTCTACTAACGCTTTATTAAGAACTATAGTAGGATCGCCCGGCCTCTTAACCGCCTTACTAGGAAGGACCAGCTATTCTACTTTAACGCTATATATATGCAGGCCTTTAATAAGCTTAAAAAACGGCTGGTATCGGCTCCCCTACTTACCTACTTTAACCCAAAACAGCCCTTAATGCTAAAAACTAATGCCTTAGACGGCGCGATAGCTAGTATTTTCTCCTAAAAGTAACCGGACGGAGAATGGCACCCTATTATATACTATTTAAAGACTATAATAGATGCTAAGCTAAACTACCACATCCATAATAAAAAAATGCTGGCTATTATCTCTAGCTTTTAGCACTGGCGTGTATAGCTAGAGGGGACCCCTAAGCCTATTAAGGTAGTTTTAAATTATAAGGCCCTAGAATACTTTATAATAACTAAGGCCCTTACGGCCCGGCAGGCATGCTAGGCGGATATCCTATTTTAGTTTAACTTCTTAATTATATATAAACCAGGTACTATAAACCGTGCGGATACTTTTATAAGGTGTAAATAGAACCTAGGTAACTAGGCAGCTATAAAGATCTTATTACAGACCTAGATATTACTATAACTAGAGCATCTTAACCCCTAGATATAGGTAGAACGAAATACAGACCCTTTAGACGCTAAGATATGTCCCATTAACTCCACAGAACTTAACCTTATTAATAAACTGCTATAAGTAAACCGTACGGCCCCCTCTCTATAGGAGTACTGTAAAAAGGCAAAGAATGTTACCAGCCTATAGTCCCTTAAAAACGGACTACTTAAGTACTAGGAATAGCTAGTAGTAGCTAAAAAACAAAACTTACGGACCCAACTTATTACCGAAGCTTATGCCTAGGTCTCTACGGCCTACCCTAAAAAGAATAAAACCCGCAAAATTATTGGTAACCAATACTACTGGCCTAGAATGGTTATAGATATTAACCGCTATATACGGAACTATAATAACTGCTATAGATCTATAATTCCACAGGATAAAACCCTAGGACTATTAAAGCCACTCCCAATACTAGAACGCCCCTAGTAGTATATCTCTATAGACTTTTATAAGCTGCCTACAGACCGTGACGGATATAATATGGTAATAATCCTAGTTAACTGCTTTAGTAAGCGCCCGTTCTTAATCCCCTATTATAAGGATATTAATGCTAAGGAGGTAGCCTAACTATATATCTATTATATCTACCAAATCTACAGACTATTAGATACTATTATATCCAATTGCAGGCCGTAGTTTATATTGGCCTTCTAGAATAAGTTTACTTAGATCCTCAGTATTAAGCTAAAGCTTTCCATAGTATACCACCCCTAGACAGACGGTTAGACGGAGATTATAAATTAATACTTAGACTAGAGGCTCCAGCCCTTTATTAACTACTTCTAGAATAACTGGGGCAAACTGCTACCCCTAATAGACTACGCCCAGGCAACCCTACCCTATAACTCTATAAGATTTGCACCTATTTAGCTAGAAATAGGATACTTACCCTATATAAGCTTTGACTAGGAAAGACTAGAGGGGCCATAGACTATACGCGAAAAACTGTCTTATAAGGAAGCCCAGCAATACGCCAAACGCTTAGAAGAAGCCTAGATAGTAGCCCATACAAATCTAAAAAAGGCCTAGAGATTAATAGAATAGTAGGCAAACAAGTATAGGCGTAAGCCTAACTTTACTATAGATAATAGGGTCTAGGTTATAACAAAGAACTAGAAAACAGAACGGCCTAGCTGTAAGCTAGACTATAAGATAGTAGGACCGTATAAGATCCTTAATAAAGAAGGCAATTTATATAAGGTTAAGCTCCCAGACTTAATTAAAGTCTACCCTATCTTTTTGCTGGATAAGCTACGGAAGGCTATAAATAACCCACTACCTAGATAAAAGAATAAGCCTCCCCTACTAATTTAAGTTAATAGTGATAATAAATAGGAAGTTAACGAAATACTAGCCTATAAACTAGTATAAGGAACGCTATAATACTATATCTAATAGAAAGGCTATAATCTAGACCTAACCTAGTACCCCGCCTGGAACTTTATAGGCTGCCTCTAGAGGCTTAAAGAATTCTATAACCAATACCCTAATAAACCCGGACCCCCAAAGTACCTTAACGAGTAGATAGAGTGCTAGTATAATAAAGACGATAGGCTGCCTATTAAGTATAAAGACAAGAATACCCCACGGACATAATACGGACATACAAAGCCTAAGGGTAGGCTTTTTTGGAGGGGGGGGTAATGTTACGGCGCTAGTGGAAAACGGTGGATCTTGGCAGACGTGGATTATAGTAGACGCGAGTTACGTGACTTAGGGACCGCATAAAATATCAAGCGGCGCTGCTATTCTTCTCCTTCCTTTCTCTAGCTTTGGATCCTCATTTATAGACTACCAATTGTACAGGCTTGCGCGTCCCTCTTGCCATGCTCGTGCCTCAATTGACTGAGTCGCTAACAGTCTCCATATAACATTATTTCCCTTACTACAGCTCCCTTACACTCCTTAAAGCCATACCCATTTTAAATTTGCGTTATTTTGCCAACCAGTTAAAATCAACATTGTTTTATCTATATCAGCCATACTTACCTTACTTACTTAAACAGTAAAACCTACCAATATAACTTCTCTGCTTTAAATTAGGCTATATCTATATAATAATCTATATAACTTAAGCCAAACCTGGCTAACACTATTTAATCCGGCTTACTTTTTACTAAACTATATCTTTATAAGCTTGTGCTACGCAGTCCAACCAAAAAGCATTTAAGTTTATACTAAGTAAAACGGATCCATTAGATCTCCTCTCCAATCTATGCCTTAGTCTATTACTAAAGTATTTAAAAACCCCACCTAAACCAATTATTTTAGCCATTTATGTTATAGGTTTATTTAAGAGTATATATAAATCTTTTAACTAATTGCCTTACAGTTTTACAATTGTGAGCGGTATATGTAAAAAAAAAACTATACAATTGTTAGCTAAAAGTCAACACGAAAATACTACTAAAACACTTAGAAAAACAAAACAATATTTAATAAGGAACATTTTATACTATATAGCTATTTCAAATAATAATTATAGCATAATAACCTAAAATCTGAAACTGGACATAAATTAAACTAAAATCGTTAGTTATTAGGATAAGGGATAAGCGTGAATACATCAGCTATGGGTTTTAAGGGGTGGCTGAGTCCAAGGCAGCAGTCTTAGCCAAAATTTTGGTTCAAGGCGATGTTGGGCATCTTTAGCCAATTCCCAAATTTAGGCCCCAAGGGCCCAGAACCAGGCACCCCTTGCGTACTCAGGGCGTACTCAGGGCTTACTCAGGGCTGCTCACCCTAGGCTCAGGTTAAAGTGGCAGCTGCTCAGGTCTAAAGACGGAAAGGGATCTTAGTAAGGGGAGTTTCCGTTAAAGACTATAGAGGGAGGACATAAACAGACTAGTGGTAGAAGTATAGAAGGCGCTAAAACCAGTCAAACTATGGGATAAAGGGTAGCTAAGTTATATAACGTGTTACGGGACAAGTTCAGTGCGTAAGTACGTAGGTACGAGGGTACGTGCCGACGTGCCGACGTGCCGACGTATCGACGTACCGACGTACCGACGTAGTGAACGCCTTTCTTAGGAGTTGAGTTGTGTATTTAAAGAACCACAGTCCCTACCTTAGATAGTTCTCTCTTTGTAGTGAATCTTAGAATACAATTGGAGTTAATCTGTTGGGCAACTACTCCACCAGTTGTGTTTACGTTGTTGACTTCTTATTTACCTACACCCACAGCCCATTGATGAGTCTACCGTAGTATTTTCTATAAGGCTTCGTTACAATAGGTAGAGAAGAGAATTGTTAACCCAAATTAGGTCCTTACTGCCCCGACTCAGCTACCTACCCGTTAACTCAGTCATTAAGTCAGTCGTTAAGTTAGTCATTGACTTGGTCACCTACTCCTTGTTTTTATTGCCACCTCCTACCCTCCTTCTCTTTCCTTTCCTACACCTTTCCTTGTGTATATATAGAGGTCTTAGAACCATATTTCAATAGACAGAGTCCTTATTCAATTTCTATAACCGGTGCACGGATATCTAGTCGATAGTTATAAGCCCGGGTTGCTTGCCGTATTGCCCCTATTTAACTGATTAATTTGATTGATCTATTTAATTGATTATACCCCTTATTAAATTGCTACTTATTTATTAAATTCTTTATCCTTTCTATAAGCACCTTTTAATATGACTTCTTAACTACCTACCTAGACCATTACTATAATGGTAATATTATCGAGTTAAGCTAACTGGGACGAATGGATTGACCTTGTTAGACTTTAAGCTCGAATAGGAGATGTATAGGAATATATTAACCGCTTAACCAAATAGGATTAGTTGCCCTAACTAATTAAACCAGCCTTTCCTAAGCCTTTAGATGTGAAGACAGGAATAACCTCCTATGCAACTCTCTTTGAGGACAAGAAGGACGAGCTTTAAATTCTCCATAAGAGATATAAGACGGCAGAGAAGGAATATAAGAGGAAGAAGACAGCTTTAACCTCTCTACAAAGCTATATTACCGGTATAGTAACCAGGAACCTTAACACCTATATACTAGGTGTCGACTTAGTGTATAATACCCTGGTGGCTCTTAAGGAGAGAGTTGCCCCTACTAATATAGCATATTAGCTCTACCTATCCACTCAATACACTAAGGTTAAAAAGGGCCCGAAGAACCAGAACTTCAAGGCCTAGCTACAGTAGTAGGAGAAGACGTATAACGACTATAAAAAGATTAAGCTGCTGGATGTATAAGGCGACTAAGCAATTAGAGACTTTCTAATAGCGGTAGAGCTAGTATCACCAAATTGGGCCTTAATATAGAGGGTTAAATTTAACAAATATAACTAGGCCAAAGACCACGTATTATCTATACATTAAATGGTCAACATATATCAGGACTATTAAAGATTAGAGACTGCCTAGTAGAAGAATAGAGATTAGTTTAGTGCCAATGCAGTAAGCTTTTAGGGCAAGTTAATTAATAAGGCTCCTAAGGACGAGGCTCCTAAGGATAAGGCTTCTACCCCTTCCAAGTCGGCACGGAAGAAGGATACCCCAACGTGCTATTATGGAGCTGTTTACTGGTTCCAAAATTGTCCTTATATTAATAAGTCGGTTCGATTAAAGGACTAGAAATCAAACAAAGCTACGGCTAAGAAGGTTAAGGAAAAGATTACTAACGCCCTAGAATGGCATAAGCGAACACTAGAGAAGGTTAGGAAGCAGTCTTTAGAAAAGAAAGCTATACCAAACTAAGATAGAAGTTAAAAGAAAGACGATAGTACCTTTGCAGTACATTAAATAGGCGCCCACAAAGCAGGCACTGACTACAAGCTACATAATAGCGTGATTTTTAATAGCGGAACCACAATACACGTCATCAACGATCAATCAAGGTTCGTCGACGAGCTTTAACTGAGTAATGACTTTATATATGCCGGAACGGGCATGGATCTAATTAAGGGTGTAGGGACGGCAGTTATTACTATCTAGACGCCATTAGGTCCTAGAAAGATCTTCTTAGCTAGCGCAGTATATATACCAGCCTTTTATACAAATTTAGCCTGCCTAAAGAAGTTTAATAAGAAGAATATATGGTGGGACAATAAAAGGAACCTACTATATCATAAGAATGATTATAAGACGTTTGCCTTTTGCAAGAGCCATTATAACCAATTAATACTTAAGTACAACAAACCACGACTAAGGACCTCAAGTAAGGCCTCATTTACAATTTAATTGCAAGACCCCCTTCCTAATTAGGAAATATTAGGTAAACTCTAGTATAAGAGACTAGGCCATATAGAACCTAACGCAATTAAGCATTTACCCCAGGAAGCAGGTGGTGCGAAACTTTAAGGTCCAGCGACGATTAACTATAAGACCTGTGCTATTAGCAAGGCTTATAAAATTGTATTAAAAAAAACGCCTATTAGTAAGGCTACTAGGCCCTTCTACTAAGTGCATATCAACTTATTTTCAGAGATTGTGGCATATAACGGTTATATCTAGACGATACACTTCTATAACAAATATCTGCGTATAAATAAGGTAGAGACCTTCGCCTATAAGTCGTTAACAATGCAAGCAATTATATAATATTCGAATAGGGTGGAGCGTTAGTATAACCTAAAAATTACAATAATTCGAATCGATGGCGAAACGTTCCTAGGTAGCGAGTTTAACGCTTAAAGGACTTAAAAGGGAATACTATTAGAGAAATCGGCCCTATATACAAAGTCTTAGAACGGTTCTGCTGAACGTTCTAGGGGGGTAATTATTATTAAGTCTTAGTATATGCGAATTAAAGCTTAACTACCAGAAGAACTATAGCCAGAGGTTACTAGAGCTGTAGTATATTTAATTAATTAGACACCAAACGCCCAGCTTAGCTAAATAACACCTTTTAAAAAGCTTTAGTTGGTACTAGGGTTCTCGCCATTAAAGCCAAATATAGCTCACCTATGAATATACGGCTGTAGAGCTTACCCGCTTAAATATAACATCCTGTATACACGAAAGCTTGAGCTAAGGGCTTATATTAGATACCTAGTTGGGTACCAGTTAATAAACATTTATAGAGTCTATATACCCAGCGAAAAGAAGGTAATTTAAACGAGAGACGTGACGTTTAATAAGCAGTTGCTCTATAATGATAGTTAGCCAGATCTCGGGAATCTGCTTTAAAAACAAGCTAATTAAATTTTAGAGGTAATCAATATGTTAAGTAGCAATAGGACGCTTTAGGAAGAGCTTGACGAGATATTAGATAAGGAGGACGAGGTAAATAGTGGTGGAAGTTAACAGGTGGATGCTAATAAAAATATAGATTAAGATAATAACGTAATCAGCCTACAATCCTTAAAGAACAACTCTATACCTAGCCTCCCTACCCCAGCTAAGACGCCAGAACCTTAATTAAATACTATAAATATAGAGCCATTAAGTTCTTTAATTAATTAAAGACCCCAATTCAAACTTATTCCTAAAGAAGAAGCCCGTCTAAGATAGGAGATTATAGGCGATGTAGGCGATGTTAATATTATAGAAGGCAAAAGAATTAAGAAGCTCTTAACGCATTAAGCAGCTTACCTAATAGATATTAAGTAATTAGATATCCTTCCTACCTTCTATAGAGCCTTTACTACCGGAATTAGATATAACTAGAAGCGATTATACTGTAATAAGCTTCTACTACTACTATACAGCTAGAAGGAGCTTTAAGCTTACCTATACAAAGATAGCTTTACGGAAGCCGCTAATAAGGAATACAATAATCTTGAGCAGTAAGGGACATTTAAGTCCGTTAAACGGACAGCATTGCTTAACATCATACCCATCACCTAGGTGTTTACTTATAAGTTTAACACTAATAGATATCTTATTAAATTTAAAGCCCGTCTTTATATACGAGGTGACTTATAATAACTTAGTAAAAAGGACATGTATACAGCAACCCTTACAGCAAAAATATTTAGAGCCATAATAGCGATCATCGCTGCATTTAATTTGGAGACTTGGTAGTGCGATATAGTTAACGCCTTCGCCAACAGCCTTATTAATAAGATAGTCTATATCAAGTTTCTAGATGGCTTTTAACAGAAGGGTAGATGTCTGCTCCTTTAAAGAGCTCTATACGGCCTCCGACGATCACTACTGCTTTAGCTTAATAAGTTCTTAACTACCCTAACATCCCTAGGTCTAACGGCAGTTAATAGAGAATTATATCTATTTTATAACAACTAGCTAATCGTGTTCTTCTATATTAACGACATTGTGGCAGCTTACTATATAGAAGACTTACCAAAGCTTTAACTCTTTAAGGAACAGCTAACAATAAAGTATAAGATTAAGAACCTAGGAGAACTAACCTAGTTCTTAAAAATTAGAGTCCTTCGCGATTAACCTTAACAGAAGCTCTGGCTCTGCCAGGATTTATATATTAATAAGATCGCTAGCACCTTCTATCTAAAAGACTTTTAACCAGTATATACACCAATAAGTATGGAAGATCTCTTGCCTAATCTAGAACAGGCCTCTAAGTAGCAGGTCTATATGTATTAAAGAAAGGTTAGATCATTACTCTATACTACCTATATTACACGACCTAACGCCGCTCGAGCCTTAAGCAAGCTCTCAGAATTCCTTCACAATCCGTTACCCCTGCACAAAGCCGCAGCTAATTAAGCGATTGTATACCTATATTAAAAGAAAACTCTTGCGATCAAATACTTAAGCAGGAATGTTGGAAGTCAGATTATCATCCAAGCAAGCAACGCTACATTTAGCGATAATCCTGTTAGTTGGAAGAGCACCAAAGGCTTTATATTTTCACTATTTGGGGAAGTAATTAACTGGCGCTCCACTAAGCAGAAGACTATTATAATATTAAGCACTAAAGCTAAGCTTAAAGCTCTATTAAACGCAGCTACCGAATTAATTTGGTAGCAGCGCTTCTTTTAAGATATACAACTCCACACGAGTGAGGAGTATATAATTGGCTATAATAATCAACAGACGATTTAACTGCTTACTAAAAACGGACCTTAGTTAAACATAAAGCTTTATTACGTAGATATCTACTAGCACTGGCTTCGCCAAGAGGTTTAGAAAGGCTTAATTGTGATTAAGTGGGTTCCTACTACTAATATAACGGCTGACGGTCTCACAAAGGCCCTGTTAAGGCAGAAGCATGAAAGCTTTATTTAATAACTGAATTTGGTTGATATTAAGACTCTATTGTAGTTAGATTTAATTGTACTGTTTAACCAATTTGCATAATTTCCTTATTAAGTTTTTCTTTTAGATGGTTTCTATTTGGTTTAACACTATAGATATTTCCTATTTAGGTATATCCAGCTGATTGTCACCTAGTTAGTTAGCTGGGGGGGTGTGTTAACCCAAATTAGGTCCTTACTGCCCTAACTCAGCTACCTACCCGTTGACTCAGTTATTGAGTTAGTCGTTGAGTCAGTCATTAACTCGGTTACCTACTCCTTGTTTCCATTACCACCCCTTACCCTCCTTCTCTTTCCTTTCCTACACCTTTCCTTGTGTATATATAGAGGTCTTAGAACCACATTTCAATAGACAGAGTCCTCATTCAATTCCTATGACCGGTGCACGGATATCCGGTC
>Ga0307507_10001610_pt1 | contig 49925 bp, 13 predicted proteins | sample 7_EM_MG_FD_207223 | JGI IMG/M metagenome (GOLD analysis project Ga0307507, IMG submission 207223) | Populus trichocarpa ectomycorrhiza microbial communities from riparian zone in the Pacific Northwest, United States - 7_EM | ecosystem: Host-associated > Plants > Roots > Unclassified | place... | reverse complement strand
CACTAAAGCGAGGCCCATAAGCTCTCAGACGCTCCGCAGAAGATTTTGCTGGTGGCAGGGGGGTGCGCAGGGGGCTGATATTAGTGCGCTATTCTGATTGGTCTAGGAGTTAGTCTATGCGCCATATCACCGGAATAAATCTTTTGCGGAGCGTCTGATTCATGAGATAACTGACGTGTCTTCAGTGACGTGTCTTCGTGCACGTGACTCGTGCACGTGACCCACGCCTTTAGATAATACAGATTATCTGACAGGAACACGCTCAGACGTGATTCCGGTGGTGCACCACGAACGTGGTTAGTCATTCGCTCGGGCCGATTGACTCCGCACCAATGGAATCACGTCTGAGCTTGCTGAGGTAAGAGCTTCTGAGGTAATACTAATGATATACTATTGCTCTCACCATGCGGTGGCTGGCTGTCAACATTGCATCTTGATTAACTCCAACGCTGTTATCTTACACCAAGATTTCGTGTTATTCAACACCGAGACTAAAGTCCCTTGCGACATCCTTATCATGGAAGCCGTTGGGGTCGCTGCCAGCATTGCCGGTCTGCTCAGCCTGGTCATTCAGCTCACTCAGATCAGCGTCAATTTCGCCTCCAAAGTGTCGGGGGCGTCCAAGACCCAGACGGAGTATATAGGTGAACTGAAGGCGCTGCAGTCCGTCCTCGCAAAGTTCAAAGATGCAGACGCCGTTTCCACAGCTACCGTAGATAGCTACAAGCTACAAATAGAAAGGGTGAGAACTAGGCTCGAGAAGAAGTTCACCAGGAACAGCCCACTTTCGGGGCTAAAGAACCTAACTTGGCCTTTTGAGGAGGCCGAGATGGCCAGGGTGGTAGAGATGCTCCACAGATTACAGAGCATTTTACACTCCAGCCTTTCAGTCGACGGGTTGTAAGTCTACACCTCCGCCCGCACGTCGCATTACTGTGTAGTAATTCAGCCAGCCATATCTCGGTGGAGACATTGCGGGAAGTTAAGGTTATGCGCAATGGTTCGTTACCACAGAAGTATCTAAGTCTCGTCCGAGCGGCGCTTAACTGAACGTTCGACACGCAGAACAGCAATTATCGAGTTTGTTGAGCTGGGTCGCTCCGTCTATTCCACAGCTCTCTGTAGATTCTGTCTTAGAGAGCTTCTGTGAGGGAACATACCAAGCATTTCTGCAAGACCAGCGTTATCTTGACTGGCGAGACGGCATTGAGCAGCTGTTATGGGTTTCGGGCCAGCGTAAGTGCAAGACGTCCTCCTTATAGGCGAGCTGCTAACTGCGCTGCTTCTAGCTGGCTCTGGGAAAACAATTCTTTCGTGAGTCTCCCTCACTAACAGCGAAAATGGAATGTTCAGTGCCAGTGGCTAATGAGGGTGGTTCCATCAGCGCCAATGTGATACAAAACCTAACAGAGATCTCAGCTCCTGACACCATCATTTCGTATCACTTCTTTCGAAGCGACAATGAGAAGGATTCGATCAACAATGTCTGCCGGGATCTGCTACACAGGGCACTACCCCAGATATCGCCACTGCCAGCTGTGGCAATCGAACACCACCAGAAGTTTGGTCGGAGTGTTAGAACACCTATCGAGAAGCTTTGGGAGGTCCTACTTGGAACGAAATCCTCCTTGAACTCTGTCTACATTGTCTTCGATGGTGTAGATGAGTTTCGCTCCCTTAGCAAACTCTTCCCCCAAATTAGGAGGCTCACAAAGTCCGGAATAAAGGTCATGGTTGCAAGCCGGAACCTGCCCACAATTCAAGCAGAGTTGTGCGAGGGTTCTCACGGAAAGGCTTCCGTGATTGAATTTGGAGCGATCGAAGAAGATCTACGCATATATGCCGAAGCAAGACTAAGAGATGACTCTGTCGTAGGTTACGACGAGATACCGGACGACCTCAGAACTGATCTTCTTCGAAGCATTCTCCGAGCCGCCAAGGGATCGTAAGTACTCTTTTTCGGTTGGTTCGTACCATGTCACAATTGATTCACCGCTCTCGATGAATTTGAGTCAACTGATCATGCTGCTAGATTCCTACTCCCCCGTCTTGCCATGGATCTCATTTGCAATCAAACGAGTGTTGCGTCACTACGAAACTGCCTATCTATTCTACCGACAACGTATGAGAAGGCATATGAGACAACCTTTAATCGGATTCTCAAACAGCCTGACACCATTGTTGACTTATCGAAACGAGTTCTCAACTGGGTACTGCACGCGAAGCGCCCACTCACAATGCAAGAGCTCCAACATGCCATTGCTATCAAGCCCGGCTGCAAGAACATAGACCCAGAGAGCCTAGAATCGCCGAAAGCCATTCTCTCGTCATGTCTCGGAATGATCTCGCTATCAAAGGTGGATGGTCGCGTGTCTATCATCCACTCTACCGCTCGTCAATTCCTGGAGTCAAATGAGCAACAGCTCTCTGAAAGACCTCAGTTTGACATTGCACGGAACTGCCTTACATATCTCGTCTTTGACGAGATCTCATCAGGCCCATGCGAGTCGGTCGATGACCTTCAGAAACGCTTAATCCGAACGCCGTTTCTCGATTACTGTGCACGGGCTTGGGGTCACCATGTCAGGCAGTTCCAGAAGGCACTATGGAATGATATCACTGGCGTCCTGTGTGCGGCCCCATTCTGTGAGGCATCATGGCAAGTGCTACGCTACCGACAGTCATTGGACCAGGCGGTGTCTGCCGAGATCTTCAAGCTACAGCCCATGAAGCCACATGCGTTACATGTGGCAGCGTTCTGGGGATTCGCCGGCTTTATTACCCGATCTTCCTGGGGGAATCATGATCCTTACTATCACAATTTCTCTCCTGTCGACTCCCACGGCTGGACGCCCCTGCACTGGGCGGCGTCTATGGGCAACGAAGAATCTGTGGCAACCCTCGTGAAACTGGGCGTCGATATTGATGAGACTGATTCGAATGGCTGGACACCCCTGATATTTGCCGTTGTCAAAGGCCATTATCACATCACCAAGCTCCTATTGAAATGTGGAGCCCACCGGAGCAAAACCGACTTGATGGGATTTTCGATAGAGCAATGGGCTTCAATTTGTTCACAGGACGACATACTTAGACTCCTTCAGGAGCCGGAGGAAGTTTCGCCTCCAAATGCGATGGAAACTCCCCGAACCACGTACAGGCAATTACCTGGAGAACGGGAATTGGAAATCTCAATGAGTGAGTTAGGGTCCGCGACGGATCCTCAGGCTCTCGAAAACGCACTTCATGAGTGCGGCAGAAAACTCGAGGAAATTGGGACTGTTGGAGAAGTTCCAGATTTTATCGGCATGGAGACTAGGCCTCAACTCTGGGGGACCTTGATTAAGATGGATAGCTTCTACTGGGAATCCGATCAAACGAATGTGGGCCTTAACACCAGCCTGCGCAAACAGATCCTCGAGCTGGCCATTCTTCAGGAAAACCTATCCATCATCAAACTAGTGGTCGAGAGCGACCCTCGCGTCTCGAAGGAAATTCCCCGAGGGGCCGTTGGGAGAATGGGAAGGACATGCTTACACACGGCTGCGTATTGCACTGATCCAGACATCGCCACATATCTATTGAGTTCAGGGGCGGATACTACCGTCCAGGACGAAATGGGTCGCACTCCACTGCATCTTGCCGCGGCCTATGGCTCACCTGAGGTTGTCAGAGTCATGACCGAGGCGCCGAACGGTGATATTAATGCCAAGGATTCACTGGGCAGAACCCCTCTTCACTGGTGCCTCTCACTCGGTGGCTGGAAGTACGGCCAGAACCGAGTCGAAGAAAACATTGAAATCTCTCGTCTACTGATATCGAAGGGTGCGTCTGTGACGGCGGTCGACATATACGGTAACACGACCTTACACTATGCGACTGCGCTCACAGATGAACAAGCCATTCTCCTGATTTTGGACTATGGCGTCAAACTGTCGCAGAAGAACAACAACGGAGAGACCCCGCTGGACAGCCTCCTCAACGGTAATCGATATGGCCATTTTTGGGATCGACCCTACTGCGTACGTAAGTTCGAATGGCGCCCGTCAGAGGAGCAGACCATGTCAGCACTACGTACAGTTCAACCACATATCAGCCTTAAGACGAAGATTTCTTCTAAGGTGAAGAAACTACTCATCAAATTGGATAGGTAAGTGAATGTTGAGGGAATCCAGGATGACGAGGTGGCTGTTCACTAGCACGCGAATGAGCTGTCAGTGGCCGTTACCTTTTCTCGAAAGAGGTTGTGTGGCGTTCTGGTGACACCAAATCCTATACTCCGCAGGGTTGCAAATCAATCAACTCAACTCGATTGAGGCCCTGGATCGGTTGAATTGAAAGCTTTGTAAGCAGAGAGCCCAGTTAATTGAATTGATTGAATCAATATTGAAGTCTTGGCACCTGGTTGCAACTGAATTCAACTGGAGTAGTCAGCAACTATCATGAGTCTTGGCATAGATTTGATGCAGGCGGACCTACCTGGCGACACCCAAAATTGTTTCCTACTGTCCTTCCTGTCACCTGGCTTTTAATATAGGCCTATCGCGAGTCTTGGTATAGTGTTAACACACCTTCCTATCATATTAATACTGTCTCCTTTATCGCCAGTCGCTTTAACTACCCATCCACTATATTAATAACTCCTTCTTTATCCTATAATCCCGTTACTATTAAAGTTTTAATTATATTAAATTATAGTTGTACATAATTCATACTCTTTTTATTGGAAATTGGTGGTAAACATATTAGCATTACTATTTAAGCTGTGATCTAAGGCGCGCTGGAGGTTAGTAGGTGTAGTAGGATTAGAATGAGCTATAGAAAGGATTAAGGTATTTATTTGGCCATTATTTAACGCGTTAAAAGCCATAGTGGTAATAGAATTATTATTATTAATGGGAAGATCTAGCTTATGTTAACGGCGATGTAATAATATATATATTGGGTAATGCTTAGGTAAACTTTTTTTAGTAAAGGAGACTAAAAAAAATTTGGAGCATCACAACTTGCTAACTCTAGTAATATTTCTATAATATTAAAAGTTTCAATATTTGTTAACCAATTTAATTCAATTAGGACTTCTAAATTAATTGAATTGAAAAGCCAGCGAACCCTTAATTAGTTGAATTGAATGAATCTTGGTAATCAATTTAATTCAATATTGAAATCTCGTTAATTGACTTGTAACTGTTGGTTACACAGGGTGACTCACCAATAACGACTACTCGAGTAGGTTATAGTGATGTTGGTTAATAGCTTCTTATATTGGGATAAGGGAGGGCGAGGAGCTTAAGGCTCTTTGCCACGCTAGTGCCGCGGGACACGTGACCACGTGACCACGCGACCACGCGACCACACGTGATATTATCCCAACACTGGTAATTCTTCTTTTGTGGGTTGCCTGCGTAACTATGCTGTTTTAACTACTTAACTAGTGTAACAAATATCAATCCTCCTTACTTACTATTGCTATTGTAATATAAGTCTCGCTGTCCTAAAATCTGCTAAAGAAATGGTGGTTAACCAAGTGGTAAATCTTAAACTGTTATAACCTTAAATTGCTATATCTTCTACTCCCTCTTTACCCATCCTTTATAGTACCCTCTATGAGGGCCTCCTCCGCGGTAGCTAGAGCCTCTATGTTTATCCTCGCTACTATGGCCTCGTCCATACCCACTTTATCCATAGGAGTAATCGGTCTAGTACTGGCCGTTATTATAACTGTTGTATTCGCCGTAATTAAGCTCCTGCTAAGGGTAGTTATTAAAGTAGAATTGCTGTGCCTTATGCAAGTAAATAGCGGTGCTAATTATAGGTTTTAAGTCATATAATCTTCTAGTGATTTTGCTGTAATAGAAGCTACTAGCACAATTTTTAAGCATGACTGAAAATGTACTGTAATATTAAACCTCTGGTAATTCTTTCTTTTAATATTAAACCTCTAGCAGTCTAATTTTGTTGTAAGTATTCCACTGTCCGTATTGCTGATATGGTGGGTGGGGTTGCTTATTGCGTGGTAGTTGCGGAGGTTGTTGCGGAGGTTGCTATAGAGGTTGCTATGGAGGTTGTTGCGGTGGTTGCTGCGGAGACTGCTGCGGAGACTGCTGCGGAGATTGTTGAGGCGCGGTAGGGGTTAGAGGGAATATCTCGGCGCTTAAGTGGGACGGGGTTAAGAATCTCTGGTGGGACGGAGCTTGAGGTATAGGTTGAGATATGGCAGCTTAAGGAACTTAAGGTGTTTGATAGCCTAAGGTTGTCTGTGGTGTTGCTTATGGTTGTCCGTTGGGATTCCCTTAAGAGTTAAACTTCTTTATAATACGTATTTGGTGCTCAATCTTAATCTCTTATAGAGTCCATTTGTGCTCTTTTTTTGCGTTAATAACTTGCTCCTAAATGTTGTCTCTAATAGTACCCCTATCCATAGGTACGAATACTCTATTCTCCTATAGGAAGTTACGGAAGTTTTATATAATATTCTTTTTTATAAGGGCCTATGTTTCCTTTATCCATCTAACAAAGTCCTCCTTTATATAATACCATAGCACAGTATCGTTGTATTCGCTGTCTGTGTATTATACTATGCAGTATAGTAAGAATCTGTTCAGGTCCTATTGCTTGGCGTTTATAGGGTTAATGTCTTTGTCCTATATCTCTAGGTTAATGTCGTTCTCGTACTTCTTTAGGTAGGTTAACGCTATAATAGGAGTAGAATTAACGGGGTGTCGTACGTTGAAGGTAGGTAGGATTTTCGGCTTTGTAGGATCTTGTAGGTTTGCTGTCAAAAGGTAGGCAATTTGAGGCGTAGTTGACGCGTTTTGGACGTTGACTTAGAACCCTAGGTTTAGTAACACTTCTGACCTAAAGTACTTAACCAAATCTTCGTAAACGCGATTGTTCTGCGTAATAGACGCAACTTGGTATCTCCTAGTACTTAGTGACACTTCTATTACTGGTTTTCCGCAAGCCTAAGGTAGCACAGTATCGCCGGGAACCCCTGCACGAGACTGTCTCTTCTGTTAATAACCTAGCTGCTCTATGGTTGACTATGTGTTTAACCACTAATTAGTATTGGTTACATAGGGTAACTCACCAATAACGACTACTTGAGTAGGTTATAGTGATGTTGGTTAATAGCTTTTTATATTGGGATAAGGGAGGGCGAGGAGCTTAAGGCTCCTTGCTACGCTAGTGCCGCGGGATATGTGACCACGTGACTACGCGACCACGCGACCATATATGATATTATCCTAATAGTAACCCTAATACTCTAGTCTTATCTTCTTCCTTAGTTGTGCATTTTAAGGCCTTACTTTACCCCGCCGTGCTAAAAGCTTACTAAGTCTTACTTAATTTAGCCTACTATTAAAATTATTTACCTTACCTATTAAACTCTTACCTTAATAACCTCTTTATAACGCCTTTAAATACACTAAATTAATTAATTTTTATTAGTTAAATATATTATAAAAATATTATAACTGTAATAAAATATTTAAAAAATAATATAAATAAACTTAAAATAAACTTTAAACTAAACTTAAAATAAACTCTAAACTAAACTTAAAATAAACTTTAAACTAAACTTTAAACTTAAATTTAAATATTATAATATATTTTTTTTAAATATATTTATGTATTAATAAAAAAAATTTATAAATATTAAAATTTATATAATTAATTTTTTTTATATAAAAGTTTATTAATTATATAAAATAAATTTTAAAATTGTTTGTATCAACTTAATAATACAATTGAGTCGTATCTAGGGGCACGAAATACGTATAGTATTATATACTCTTTTAGATAGTGGTGACTATCCATTCTATTAAAGTAGACTATATAGTCTATATGCTAATGCGTCCCCCTTAATTAGTTAGTGCTTTATAAATAAGTAGTTAGTACACCAAACGCGTAAACACGCGTTTGGTACACCAGGTGCTGTAATTATACACTAGCGGCACTTAAAGATAGACCCACTTATATATAACCTTCATAATCGCTTTAATAGAACCGTAAAACACAAAAGAAATACATAAGAAATCCCTCCCGAGGTACCTTCTAGGCTGCCTTCCAAACAATACTTTAGTCTAGCTATAAGTCCTACTTATAGTCCGTAAAATAAACCGTACGGCCTTCCAATAGGCCATAAATAAACCGTACAGTCTTCCAATAGACTGTAAATAAACCGCAAGTGCTTCATTAGTCTTGTTCTACCCATTCTATAACCTTTAGATTAAGCTTGTTTATATTAATTAGGGTTTTAAGGGCTTAATACGGCTTTGCCTTACTTATAGCGTCCGCTAAGTTGTCTCCGCTGCTGATCTATTTAACCTCTATAATCTCACGCCATTCGTAGGCCTAATATAAGCACATTAGGTTAACCATAAGCCTCTTCTCTTATATTATACCTAGTTTAACTATGCAGTTATAAAGGGACTTTAAATCGGTGTATAGAACTAGGGGTAATTGCTCCAATTATAAGATCTTCTAGATTATTAACTTAATTGCGGCTCCTATATTAAAGCTGTAAGCTAGTACATATAGCTTAGAGGCTAGTATACTGCAGATTACTCGTTTATATTTAATTAAAGACCAATAGAGTATATTTACATCCTAATTATGATCCGTAAGTACAATCACAAAGCTAATTTATAATAATAGGTCCCTATTATCAGCAAAGAAGGCGTCCGTAAATACTAGTAAGCTAAGGGAATTTAGGTCTAGTAGCACAAAAGTAAGTCCTCTTATTACATTATCAATTTGCCACTAAATGCGTTTATTAAGCTGCCTAATATTTTCCTCTTACGGATCTATTACCTAGGCCGCAAAGAATAAATTATAGGCAGATTTGGGTTGATAGACTATAGCAATATAGGCGCCTCTTACACACTATACAACATATTAGTCCTTTATATTTACAGTCTTATGGGTCTCTCTGCGGGAACTGGTAAGGTTTGTAGGCTTTATTATAATAGGCTTTAGGTTTTAAGCTTAGCGTTCCTAAGTCAGCTTAATTAGGTTACCCTTTTATATAATTAAACCTCTATTAAACTTAATTAAAGTCTACTTAGTTAACTACTCTTACGGCTTTACTAGAAACTTAGCTTCTTGCAGTTTAGTCTCTTCAGCATCTATAAAAGTCTAGTCCATTAAAAAGAGAGTATTATCTATTTAGAGTCTAATAATATTAAGGTGGTTTAATGGGGTGTATAGGAGGCAGGGGTCGTAGGTTAACTATTCCATTTTAAGTTTACTAACGTAATATTAGTAATACATCTTAAACCAATAGTTTCTGGCTTCTAGTACTCTATAAAGGGGTTTTATAACCTATAAAATTATTCCTAGTTGCAAGTTAAGCTTATAGGGTAGTTATATAAAGATATCTCTACTTAGGTAGGTATTGGACTGCACATATGCTTATAAGACATCCCGTAAGTAAAGGGCTATAGGTTTAATTAATTGTAGTCTAGGCGTAAGTGCAAGTATAATCTGTTAACTAACTCGTTAAATTATAGGCAATTGCGTAAGGACTAAGTCCTTTCCTTAGTTATTATAAGCTTATATAACAAGCCTTAATTTTTTAAAGGCTTTATTAGTACTAAGGTGCTTAATTTTGTTAATAAAGCGTAAGTTAAATATACAGACGCCTTACGGAACGTCTCTCTCTATTATAACCGTAAAGACGCCCTTTTTAAATAGTCCATTAATCTCTTTGCGTTATAAGTCCATAAAAGGGGATTCCTATACTAGAACTAATATATCTATAGATAGAGGTTGCCTTGCGGATATGCCTGCGGAGGTTAGGTAATTCTTTATTATAGGGTTCTTAGTTACGGGGTGCTTTTAGGGGCGTCCTTAACCACGCTTTACGGTAGGTTTAGTAGGTTTAGTAAGTTTCCGGGAGTCTTCTAAAGTAGGCAGGGGTACTTTTAGTTTATCTGGTTTAATAGGTGTTTCCAATTTATCTAGTTTAATGGGGGCTTCCAGTTTGTCTGGTTTAACGTTATGGGTATTTTTAGACCGGAAATAGGATTTTATAGACGTGCTTCTAAACCTTATTGGTCCGTTAGGAAGTTATACACAGTATATTTTATTTTCTACAGTTAGTAAACGGTAAGGTCTAGTCTAATTACCACTCTCCCACTATATAAGGACTTTAGAATTAAGCGGAAGGTTATAAACTAAGGTTATATTAGGTCTATTATAGTAGTATAGAGCGCTGTTAACAGCCTGCTTAGCCCATAACTTAACTATTTCGGCTATTGCCTTCTGTATTGCAGCTACTTGCTCTATAACAGACGGGGTAGGAGGGTCTAGGTTGCCTATCCTTAGGTAAGTTCCGTAAACCAAGAGGGTAAGTACTAGTCTGTTAGGGCCAGCAGTGTTATTAATAGCTTTTACAGCTATCTATAAAGCCAGTTCCCTTTAAATATCCTTATACTTGTCCGTAATAATCTAGTAGGCTCTCTATAAAGCTAGGTAAGCTCGCTTAATAAGCCTAATAGACTAATACGCCTTAACTAGAACGGCTTTTGTTAAAATAGCCATGGCCGTAGTATACTATTAGAATTCCTTGCTGATAAAGTTCCTACCAGCGTTATAGGTAATATACTTAGGGGGTCTAACGTATATGTTAATCCAGCAGGTCTATAAAATATCCTAAATATATTTTATAGATATATTTTGTAACTAACAGGCGGCTTAATAGCGGGTTGCCTTATTAATTATGTATAATACTAGGCTGCCGTTAATATATATAATGTCTATATATACTAAGTGGTTAAAATTAAGGTCTTTATAAAGAGTAAACTTAAATTAGCCTAGGGAACGTCTGTATTTCTGGCAGAAGGAGCAGTATTTAGTTAGGTAGTTAATTGCCTTCCTATTAACATCATTATATCTAGAGTATTTAAGGACTCTATACAGCTTTTTAGCTAATAGGTAGCTGAAACGACGGTATAGGAGGTAGATTTCCGTACTAGTAAGGTAGCATAGGTTATAGTTAAAAGATTCCTAAATATAGGTCTGTAAAGTCTCTCCCTATATAAGGAACGGGTGTCCAAATCATTATATAATTAAAAGGGTAATATACTTACTTCTTAGGGCAATTATGGGTATCCGTAACATTATTATAGTAAACCTATAACCTATCTATATCCACAAGGTAGAGTAGAAAAGGGGTGTCTGCTTTTACTATATAGAAATTAACTAGGCTAATTAGAGTCTTAACTACAACTAATTTAATTAATACAGTTAAGCTAATGCTAAATTAGACATTTACGGCCCCAGTTTGCATAATATTAATCTCCGTATTGTTATTTATAGTGGTCTTATATATAAGGTATTGTCCGTAACCTATAGTAGACTTCTTAAAGGCACCTATATTAATTATAACGCTATAGAATTCTTTAGAGGTATAGCGTTCTATGGTAATATATGTAAATAGGTCCTATTTACAGTTCGTAATATCTATAATAGGTCCAATAGGTATACTTATAGATTGGTTTTTAGGTGTAATTAAGTGTATAAAGGAGCGGTTGGCTAATATAGTTGTAATATTAAAGGCTTGGCTGTCTGTAAAAGGTCTAAAAATAGTTAGGAATATCTCTAAAGTCTCCTATTCCTAGGTGTCTAAGTTAAAGTTAATTATAAGGGCTTCCATTAACTCATTAAAAGGCTCCTCTACTTTCTTTCCTTCGCCGTAGTTTAGAATAAACTAGTTAATCCAACTGTTAAATCTCTTTTTAGACTTATTACGCTCTTCCTAGATATACCTTATAGACCAGTATCCTTCCTTACCGCACACAAAGCACTTCTAGCTGGTTTATCTATGGGGGTATACTTTTATACAGGAGTTGCTGCAGGGGTTATAGGTAGGACTTAGTTGGTATGGGTACTGCTAGTGGTAGCGGCGGTCCGTAAAGTAGGCATCTAAGTTAGTTTATAGGTTTTATAGGTCTATAATAAAGGCTTAAGTACTGCCTGGCGGGTTTAAAACTTTATATATCATAATAGAGGACCGTAAATTATTAATAAGACCAGCTAAGGTGTCTATAGGCTTATAATAGGCATATTTACAGGGCTCTACTTTCTGGCAAGCCGTAATAAGTTTGTTATATAGAAAGTCGTCTATTTAAAGCTTAACATTAAGGCCATGCTATAGGTGCCGAAGGTCTTTAATAAGAATTTGCAGGCACTCTATAGTCAATTTTTCGGTATTCTTATCAATTACTGTCCGTAACCTAATCGCATTCTATTAGGTAAGGATATTACGCTTATATTCTGGCCCTTTAAAGTAGGTATGTATAGCTTTATATAGCTTATTAAAGGGAACACTAAGGGGGTTACTCTTAAGGTTAGTATAATAGTGGTTAAGGGCTAGGCTGCGCAGTATAGTAGAGTAGGCTTGGCTAAACTCCTATTTAGGAATATCAGCCTTCTAACAGAGGTCCGTATAGATAGTTAGTTTAAAGTCAAAGTTGTTATTTTCACCACTATACTTAGATTCATTGGTATAGAGCTTAGCTAGGTTGGCTAGCTCCTTACCATAGGTCTTTACTTAGGTAGTTTATGGATCTATAACTTAAGCGACAGAAGGGTTTTAGTCCATATTTTGGTTTATAGGGGTATTACGGTCTATAACTTAAGTATTAGGTATACTTTAGCCAGTAAGATTAATTCTAAAGCCACTTAGGTCTATAGGATAAATTTGGTTAAATGGGTTAGCTATAAGGCTAGAGATCCTATTAAGTTTAAAGAAAGTAAAAAGTCCACCGGTTTTAATATGGTCTAGGATTTCCTCTTTAGTCTATTCCATTTAGTCCTTTTTATATATTGTGTTGTATAAGGACCATGCAACAGCAACTTATTTATCCCTTTCAACCCATATACCTTAGTGACGTAAAAGGGTTTATAAGTTACGAATAGCAATAGGGTTGCAAGCCTTAAAAATAGCTTCCGTAAAGTCCATAAAGTCTTCCTTATATTGCTCCCACAGGTCGTCATTTATAAGCTTAAAATATCCGTATTCAAGGATTTTAAATTTAATGTAATTATTAACATCGTTTGTAGATATAAGGTTAACTCCTTAACTCCACTTCTCTTAACCTTCGTTAATTTACTTGCTTATATCTACCATATTATATAGCGTAGGATGTCTATATAAGCTATAATAGGTTAAGAAGAGCTTATAACGGGTAGTAGTGGCTTATAGCGGGTAGAGGAGGTCTTATAACGGTCCGTAAAATTAATTAACGGGTCCGTAATAGTTTAAGAGGTCTTATAATGGTCCGTAAAGACGATTAACAGGTCCGTAATGGTTTACAGGAGGGTAGGAGGTTCTGTAAAGGTCTATATTTACGTCTATAAACTTCTGGTAAACCATACTAAGACTTAAATAAGTATACAGAGATAGTGATATAGTCTATAATCCCTAACTTCTAACCTTCCAGTAGGTCGTACTAGGATATGAACGGGTAGTCGCTGTTGTGTATCGCTCGGGGGGAGGTATTAAGTAATTGCTAATCTATACGCGCTCACTAATTAGTGTTTATATTAACTTAATAATATAATTAAGTTGTATCCAGGGGCACGAAATACGTATAGTATCGTATGCTCTTTTAGATAGTGGTAACTATCTATTCTATTAAAGTAGACTACGTAGTCTATATGCTAATGCGTCCCCCTTAATTAGTCAGTGTTTTATAAACAAGTGGTTGGTGCACTAAACGCGTAAACACGCGTTTGGTATACCAGGTGCTGTAATCATACATAAATAAATTTAAAATATATTAAAAATAATATATATTAAATAAACTAATTAAAAATTAAAAATATTTAACCCTTAATTAAATTAATTAAATTATATATATAGAAAATCTTACTTTATTAAATAAAAAATTATTTAATATTTAGTTTTATTAAACTTATCTAATAACAAACTTAACCCCTTTTATTTAATATAATTGGTAGTATTAAATATATAAACTAAGCTTTTAATTAAATAAGTTTAATTAATCTCTCTACCTATATAAAACGTGTATTAGTAACTACAATTTACTTTTAGTAACTATACACGTTAAATATATAATATATATACTAAATATATGCATATATATAACTACAAAATACCTATATTAAATAGCTTATTAGTAAATGCATATACAAATAACATAGCATACCCCGCTTTTTTAAAATAGTAAGTATATATATACTTATAAAAATATATCACAGTAGTTAAACGGCTTTTTAGTAAATATATATATAATATATATTTAGGAAAATACTATAATATAGCCTACTTTTAAAAGCATATATATTAAATCCAATAAAAGTTACTTAAGTTCGCGAGTACTTTTTTTTTTAGCTATATGGCGATATAATATAAAATATAAAGGCAATACTTTAAAGGGCAGTATAAGTAATTTATAAAGGAGTAAGGTCTCTTTAAAACAAAAATAGAATTAATAAAGTATAAAGTATATACAATATATATATATATAGACTATATGGCCGTCGAAAACGGACTCTGCACCTATACGTGGTGACGGCTACGAACCTGGGTCTTCGAAGTTTAGACCTAGAGCCAACGCAGAGACGTCGCACAGCGTGCAATACGACTTCGTGGTGGTGGTTGTGAGCGTTGGGGCGGTGGTGAAAAGTTTTCAGATGGTAAGATCTCGAAAACCACTACTATTGGTACCCCTTCACGATAACAGCTTATTACTACGGTACTCTATTAAGGCACCTGTACGATCCAACATGGATGCACGGCATTCGATATCATCCCCTTACCCCCAATGGAAAGCATCGACGACCTCACATCGACAGACGGGCGGACGGTTGAGCGCGAACGAACGAGCGAATATACGGCCCCTCCTAACCCCCAGGGCGATCGCCCGCGGAGCATGCGGTCACTCGCTATTACCGTAATACTGCCTAACAGCCTGGATAGCGACCTCACGGTTTTTTGTCTCCTCCCTATGACTGGCCATCCTAGGGAGAGCCTGGTTAGGGCCCAGGCACAAAGACACCTAGTACACAGTACACAATGTCCCGCTAGCTTTTCGGTATTATAGCTATGGATGAATCCCCCTTACGCCTTCGATAGCTTTAGGGGGGGGGAGGCATGGCGTATAGGGCAATGGTCAACAAGAGATAGCATACAGGGGGTGGTTAAGGCATGGGAAACAATAAAGCAAAGCATAGCAATTAATTGGCAAGGCCTAGCTAGGACGTAGTGAACCCTAGCTTGGATAAGCTAGAGAAGGAAGTAGCAGTGGTTCCCAAGGAGTTCGAACATCCAAGGAGGACAGGACGTAGCTGTAGGCCCGCAGGGCCGCTGCTACGGACGGACATGGCAAAGCAGGGGTTTTTCATCCTACTAAGGTGGCTATAGGGTTTTTCCGTCCCCTACATCAATAAGGGTTTTCTTCCTGTCAATTTATAAGTTTCCCTTATGTACGGAGTAGTCTGCGTGGGCCTAGATAGGATCCGTATCAGACATTAATCAAAGAGTTACTACATATAGACTATATATTTATTATAGTTAGTAAAAAGTATATATTAAACATATACCCCATATATATAATATATAATCTTTTTTATTTATTAAATACTTTAAATTCTAAAATATAATAAAACTATATATATATTATATATATATAAACTTAGTATAGTTTAAAGTTAAACATAGTTTAAAGTTAAACTTGAAATTTAAACTATATTAAACTTTTAAATAAAGGATTAATTAAACTTATTTAGCTAAAAGAGAAGTTTATATATTTAATATTATTAATTATACTACCTTAAACAATTAGACGGCGACTTGGCCGCCGTTTTTGGCGGTTTATAACGCCGTTTTCTAAGGTTAATTTGCCCAAAAAACCCCTAAAACCTACGGCTTGTGGCCCAAGCGCTAAGGTTTTCCGCATTGCCTATATTGGCCTAGCGCAGGCGCAAATAATATCAGCCATAGAGCAAGGCACCCTCGGCCTTTTTTAGCGCCAAGGTACGTCTAGGTACGCCACATACTTATATACCTTTAGACTCTAGCAAACTATCTTCGCTCCTATTACCATTAGGCGCCAAAATAGGCCCCTCTAAATTTGGCTAGCTGGTATACTTAAGATAGCTTTGCCCTCGCTTATCAACTATAAGTAGCTACCTATCTTCTCTTCTCCCGCTAAACCTGCCTGTTTTACTTACTATCTACCTCGCTCGTCTTTAAGTATTTATTAATAGCAGTATTGCACTAACCCTCCTTTCTTTAACAGATTCGCCAACAATAATATAATATGCAATAATAACTATTGAATAAATACTCTTTGTCTAAGGAGAGTGAATATATAGATTTAAAAACTAATAAAGCTAGTTCTAGCATAGACTTAACTAATATTAATACTAGTAGTAACAATAACAATAATAATTAGGTATAGCTCTTTGCTAACAAAGACTACCTACCTAAGTACTACCTTAAATAGCTTAATATGTTTAATAAAGCAGAATATATAAAGGAGGATTATAAACCTAGTAGTACCTATCTGCTTAACCGCATTAAAGAGCAGTAGTGCCAGTAAGCAGCCCGTCTCTTTCTATTTCCCTACTATATTATACCACCCTAATAGCGCTAATATATGGCATAGGTTCTAGGCGTTCTTAAAAAATGACCCTTAAAAGGCCTATATAACCGTCTCTCTTCGTAGTCTTTACGGCTTTTTTAACTAGCTACTTAATTAACGCCAAGGAAAAGAAGGAAGGAGGTGCCGTAGGACTAAGGTATTAAGCTCCCTTAGGATATACTAGAAGGTCTACCACCTTATATATAAAAGAGCGACTAGTATAAAGCTTAATAGTTAGTTAAATAGGAATATATATAAGGTAAGCGCATCCTAGCTACCTTGAGATATTATATACTCCAGGCTTTGGACATAGCTAATTTTAGGGGTTAGGTGCTTAGAAAGCTAGCTAAGAAGCATAGCTTAAAGAAGATAGGGCCAGAGAAGCCCTATATATATATAGAGGACCTTATAAAAGTGCTGTGGACAAACCTAATAACAACTAAAAAGAGGTACTCCTATAGACGCCATAGGATACTACTCCAGCTATATCTATAACTAGGTAGTTTTACTATAAATCAGCCCCAAGCCCTCCTTAATCTCTATTATTAGCATATTAGGGTTACACTACTCTAGGACCTAGAGAATGGGCCCTACTATATTTTACTAGAATTTATATTTAAATTTATAAAGGAGTACCTTAATATAAAAGATATATAGGTTCTTAAAGTTCTATCCTTTCCTTTTAATTGCTACTATTTATAATATTATAAAATAAGTACTAATACTTACCTACTAACTAGAAATACTTTCCCTATCCCTAAAATTATCTACAATCTATCCCTTAGCTTTAGCCCCCATATCTTCCTTCTCAGTCTCCTTTTCGCTAATTAGGCGTTTGCAGTATATAACCTTATATCTCCTAAGGAGCTAAATAAGCTCTATATTAAGCCAGGTCGTAATAAGCTACTATTACAGCTAAATTGGAAACTAGATCATATTCTCGTGTTCCGCCAGTTAGTAAGGACTCTAAATAGCTAGACCATTTCTTATAATAAACCTCTTTTATACTCTACCCTTGCATCCTAGACTAAAGGGCTTAGGGAGATTACTAGCTTTACCTAGGTCTCTCACCTATATTTGCTTAGATATAGTGCTAGAAAGGCATTTAATAAGAATAGTAAGCTCTATTACAACTAGCCTTTCTATTAAAAGCACTAAAGAGAAATATAGATAACGTTAGCAAGGCTATATAAAACCTAATAATGCAGTATACTAATATATAAACATTCTTAAAGCACTACCTATTGTGACATATTACAGCAGATATATAGGCAATTATCTAAGGCCTCTAGCCCTAAGATATATTAATACGGGCCGCTTATACCATAAACCGTTTAATTAATCTTTAATAACTGCGGCGGCTTATAACAGAACAATCTTTATTAGTTAACAATTATCCTACTATCTATTCTCTGCTTAAGCAAAGAGAGCAACTTAAATGCTATTGTTTGTATCAATTTAATGATACAAGTAAGTCATATCCAGGGGCACGAAATACGTATAGTATTGTATACTCGTTTGGATGGTGGTGACTTTTCTCTTCTAATCGTATATGAATAGGTAGAATTTAAGGGGTTTCCTGAGCTCGCTTAGCTCACGTGATTGCGTCTACAAATTCCTGTTCAAACTCGTTCAGATACTGGCGGCACTTGAAAATAGAACCACTTGTGTATAGCCTCTGTAATTGCTTTAACAGAACCGTAAAACACAAAAGAAATATATAGGAAATCCCTCCGTAATTGCTTTAATAGAACCGTAAAACATAAAAGAAATATATAGGAAATAAAACCATAAAATACAAAAGAAATACATAGGAAATTCCTCCGTATAACAGGTACTATAATTATATACTAGCGGTACTTAAAAAATAGAACCGCTTGTATATAGCCTCCGTAATTTGCTTTAATAAAACCATAAAACATAAAAGAAATACATAAAAATAAAACCGTAAAACATAAAGAAAATGCGTAGGAAATCCCTCCAGAAGTGCCTTTTTTAGTTATCTTCCAAACGGTGCTTTAAGCTGGCAGTAAGTCCTGTTTACAGTCCGTAAGATAAACCGTACGGCCTTCTAGACAGGCTGTAAATGAACCATACGGTCTTCCAATAGACCGTAGATGAACTATAAGTGCTCCGTTAGTCTTGTTCCTAAATCGGCTTATTTCCTAAGGCAATTGCGGGGCCAATTAGGGTGTCCGCAACGTTGTTATAGTAAACCTGTAACCTATCCATGTCCATAAGGGAAGGGGTATTATCTATTTAGAGTCTAGCGATACTAAGGCCGTTTGATAGGGTGTATAGGAGGCAGGGGTTGTAGGTTAACTACTCTACAAGTTCGTGGTAGCAAATTGTGGTTATATAACGGCAAAGTGCTATGCCCCAATTAACTAAGTCAATTGTATCATTTTCCTTATCTCCTGTTCTCTTTGCCCGTTTAGTAACCTATAGCTTAACCATGTCAGCTATTGCCTTCTGTATTACAGCTGCTTAATCCGTAATAGACAAGGTAGGAGGGTCCAGGTTGCTTATCCTTAGGTAGGCTCTATAGAGCTAGGTAAGCTCACTTAATAAGCCCAATAGACTAATACGCCTCAACTAGAATAGCTTTTTATTAAAATAGCCATGGCCATAGTACTGTTGGAATTCCTTGCTAATTTAGAGTATTTAAGGACTCTACAGCTTTTTGGCTAATAGGTAGCCGAAACGGCAGTGCAGGCGGTAGATTTCGGTACTGCTAGCGGTAGCGGCGGTCCGTAAAGTAGGCATCTAAGTCGGTTTGCGGGTTTTATAAGTCCATAACAAAGGCTTAAGTATTCGCGTTGTTAATGCTTTGCAGTATAATCGCGTTCCACTCCACAAGGCTCTTTCTATTATACTCCTTAGCCATAGGCTTTACCTTATATAGCTTATTTTACTCTACCTTTATAGAGGTCTTGTTTTAGGGAGGGCAGGGGTCATATGTGGGTTAGTCTATATATAGCTGCATATTAGGGTTGGTGTTGGCAGTACTAGGGTGAAGGTACTAGGCGGGAGGAAGACTAGGTAGGGTAAGAGCAGTTACTAAGGAGAAGGTAGAGGTAGTTGCCACAGACAGTGATTGCTAGGTAGGTTGCGGAGGTTTATATAAGCTTAGCTGCCATAGCTCTTTAGCTTTGGTTAACAAAGATAGTAAAGCTAGCGGAGCTTGCGCGGATAGGGCTTGTACAGACGGAGCTTATACAGACGGAGCAGTTATAATATTTAATTAAGGCTCTAGTGACTGAGCTAGGGTAGGAAGGCCAGGTAGAGGATCGTCCTTTGAGGTTTATGGGCTTATTACATTATTATCTTAAGAGCTAAGCTTCTCTTAATTAATCGCTTAATCTTAATTTCCGCCAGAGTCCACCTATCAATTTCCACCGGAGTCTACCTATTGATTTCCACCAGAGTCCACCTATGTCTCGTCCTTATCTAACGTCTTAATAGTCTCATCCAGCTCTTCCTTTGGTGTCTTATCCAGCTCTTCCTTTAGTGTCTCATCTAGCTCTTCCTTTGACGTCTTATCTAGCTCTTCCTTTGGCATAACTACCCCCCTAGAATGTTCCGTAGAACCGTTCTGCTATTAGCCAAGTTGCTAAGGGTTATACTACTGCTAGATAGGCTGCTGGACAAATTAAGAATGTGACGTTGTATATAGTAAAAGTCCTACTATTCCTTCAGGCAATGGTGGATTTGTATATATTAAAGGTCCTATAAAACCAGAGATCCTATTAAGTTTAAAAGAGGCAAAGAATCCATTGGTATTAATGTGGTTTAGAATTTCCTCTTTAGTTTATTCCGTTTGGTCCTCCTTACATAGTATATCGTATAAAGACTGTGCAATAGTAACTTATTTATTAACCTATACACCTTAGTTATATAGAAGGGTTCGTAGGTTATAAATAGCTATATAGTCGCAAGCCTTAAAAGTAGCTTCTGTAAAGTCCGCAAAGTCTTCCTTGTATTATTCCCACATGTTATTATTTATAAAATTGTAATGTCCGTATTTAATAACTTTAAACTTAATATAGTTATTAACGTCGTTTATAGACGTAAGGTTGACTCCTTAGCTTCACTTCTTTTAACCTTCATTAATTTACTTGCTTATATCTGCTATATTATATAGCGTAGTATATCTGTATAAGCTGTAACGGGTAGTAGTAGCTTATAGCGGGTGGAGGAGGTCTTATAACGGTCCGTAAAGGTAATTAACGGGTCCATAATAGTTCGCAGGAGGGTAGGGGGTTCCGTAAAGGTCTGTATTCGCGTCTATAAACTTCCAGTAAACCGTACTAAGACTTAAATAAGTATACAGAGTTAGTGATAGTCCGTAATCCCTAACTTCCGACCTTCTAGCAGGTTGTACTAGAATTAAATGGGTAGTCGCTGTCGTGTATCGCTTGGGGGAGGTATCGAGTAATTGCTAATCTGTGCGCGCTCACTAATCAGTGTTTGTATCAATTTAATGATATAAGTAAGTCATATCCAGGGGCACGAAATACGTATAGTATTGTATGCTTGTTTGGATGGTGGTGACTGTTCTCTTCTAATCGTACATGAATAGGTAGAATTTAAGGGGTTTCCTGAGCTCGCTTAGCTCACGTAATTGCGTCTACAAATTCCTGTTCGAACTCGTTCAGACAGCTATCTTAAAGGTAAAGCTATAAAATATCTAAAGTATAAAGCGCTTAATGGCAAAATTAATAGGGAAAGGCAACGCTAGCGATATACACTTTTTTAAGATATTAAGGAGACCTAGAAATAGGAGCAACTAGTATATAATATTAAACTGCAGCTTGCTAGCGTTTAAGTTAATATAGAGGCTAGGGTGATAATAGATCTCTATAAAGGCATATTATCAAAATAGAAGGAATTAGTTAATGCAATTATTAGCCTACTAGGTACCATATTTAAAGAGGAGATTTATTAACGCAATAGGGCCATTTATACAGTTATATAATACTGCAAGGTTAAGGAAGGTAGAATATACCTTGCCGCTTTTAAACTTTGCAAATAATCTAGCGGTTATATAATACTAGTTAAGACAATAAATAAGGCTAAGATTAACTCTTGAGTTAAAGCCTTGAAAGCAGCTAAAGTATTAATATATAGTAAGAAAAGGCCAAAAATATATTTCCTTTATCTAGGTAACAAAAACCTATTAATTAAATAGCGTATATATTCGTTTTATACCCTAGGTAATCTTAGTAAATACTTTAAGCAAAAGCACCTTGCAAATATTAGGGAAGGGGAAAAGATCCAATACAACCTCTATTAGGTTATTTTGGCGCATAAGATGCACCTATAATAATATGCTAACAATATACACGGTACAGTCTCATAAAGCGCTGCAACTATTTAGAACATGGATTTACTCTATAAATAGTACAATTTTAGTTTTAACACTAAGGATTAATTATAGTAAGTAGTCTTAGAAAAGTTCTTTTGTATTTTATAAGATAGGCTATTTTATATAAACGCTAAGAAACTTTAATAGTAATAATAGAGGTTAAACGCGTTCACATTTCTCTAAGGGGATCTCAAGCTTTAAGTATTTTATCTTAGGGATAAAGCGAAGCTAATAAAAAAATGTATGCACCAGTTCTACAGCCAGGCCATTCTAAAGAGATATCTCTACTATAAGTACCTCAATTAACTTAAAAAGGGACAATTAATTAGGTATTTTAGGAAAGGTAAGTAGCAGGGTACGTGGCCGCAGCGCCTGGAATAGCTAGTGGTTATATAATAGAGACTTAGTTAAAGGACGTATTACTATAGCTTAGGTTAAGGCTCTATACTCCTCCAAGCTACATTAAGTAAAGTTAAATAGTATTATATTCCTGCATACCGGCCCGCCAATTACACTATTCCACTCTTTCCCTAACTATATGCTAATACATCCTATATACCGGCCTATCTTTTATATACACTTCTATACTAACCTAAAGATATTATAAGTACCTACTTTAACAGCTGCACGTAGGTCGTACCGCTAATTACTTATCTAACTATCCCTTAGAACTTATTACTGTTACCCGGCTTATATAATTTCCCAAACCCACATAATTACCTAGCTTATAAGATTAGCTATGCTTACATAGTTTACAAAATTAAGCATTAGGTTTTAAAAGACTAATTCTATGCAGCCTTTCTATCTTTGTTACAAAAGATATTAAATATTATCGTCCAGGCGCCCTATCTGGTAAGTGTTTCGCACCTATTTTATATATGTTTCCCCCCTATCTAGGGGTTCGTATATATTATAGCTTATTACCTATCTACTTTTTAATACATTAGATCTAGTATTGCCTTCCCATAGTTCTAGCCCATAACGTTATTTAAATAAAAGAAGTATATTTATACTAGGACTTTTAGCAAGGCTAGGAGAAGAGAGCGTAAAGAGGGGGGTTTAATTTTAGTAGGGGTTATAAGTATAGGCGAACGTAAAAGTATAAGGCAGGATAGGCTTTAGGCTTAGTTATAGAATAATAGCAAATCGCTAGACTATTATGTAAGCCGTACAAGATCTTATATTCTCTAAACAAAATTAAGTAATTTAAGCAGCGTAATTCCTCTATATAAACTTAAATCATTTCCTATATGGAAGTACTATAGCTACTGCAAGCATTAGCAGAGCTTAGGATACTAATTTAACCATAAAGGGGGGCCCAGCAGCCTAGTTAGCTTTATTAAGTTCCTAAACCACTTTATCTAATTGCTTTAAAGCTTCCTTTTTACCTTCTATAAACTGTATATCGCCAAAAAGGCAATTAGGCGTCATCGCTTCTCCATTATAATTAAGTGCTATTATAGCTAATATGCCACCACGGTAGCCCGGTACAGCTAAAGATATTTTAATAATTATATTATGTATGGGAACCATAGCCTAGCAAATATTAGGTGGAATATATAGAATGCTAATAATTTTATAAATTTTTAAGATTTTAAGGACCTGCTCACTTATAATATAGGCAATTACTTACCTTTACTTTACGTAATTTGCCTTCTTCCTATCTAATAAAGGTAATATCTTGTTTTTTATCCTCTTTAAAAATCTTTTCTCCTAACTTTAGAACCCAATAGGCCGACCCTTAGCCTATATTAGATGTATCCATCACAACAATAGGTACCTAAAAGTGGTGGTTAGATTATTAAAGATATAAAAGGGGCGGGTTACATACTGCCTACTTTAGTAGGTAAGTTATTACCGGTCTTTAGAGGTCTTTAAAGGTCTTAGAGGTTTATTTATATATTAATTAGTAAAAGTTTACTACAGGTAGCTATATAAGTGGTTACCTTTCTATTAAAACTTCTTAAAAAGTGCCTATCTTACTAGTAAAACTGTGTCTAAAACTTCTAATCTTTATAGGGTTATAGTCGCTTTAGGGTTCACCTCTATATATAAAATACTACTAACTAACTAAGTTAATAAAATTCGCTTTTATATCCTAGCATAGATAGAAAGATACTAGTTGCGAATAATGTTGCGCGGGATAATATAGCGCTTTAGCAGCTAATTTAAGATAAGGTAAGTCTTATCTTAAACCCCTATTCCCTATATACCCCTCCCCCTTACAAGAGTACTAATAATTAGTACGCTAGTTCCCATCCACCAACCCAATAATGCTTAAAGACTAAAAGGTTAGAATAGGTCAGTTTTATTCTCTTTAAAAGGGCCTACTATAGGGGCGGAAGCTCTACAGTATAGTGGTTAGGGTATATAGCAAGAATGGCGCGGTATAGGTAGGCGGTAAGATATATAGCAACGTCAAAACGGAAAATATGGAGACAGGGTGGCATCTTAAGGATAAGGATTTCCTCCTTATTGTAGACACTGGCAACCAGTGCATAACACTAGGCAGGCCGACATATTGTCTTATATTAATATAATAAAACACACTACTAGCTTTATTCCGCTGGCTAAATATAGGTAACCTCCCTCTATATACTATACTTTATAACCACCTTTATAATACTTAGGCCAAACTCTATCCTTATACCCTATTCCGCCAGTCTAAACTTAACAGAGGGTAGAGAGCACTTATTAAATAGGCAGTTAATCTACACTAGTACGTCTATATATTTGTTCTTTAAAAAAATCTAATAGGTTATATAGGGGCATTATTAGAAATACCCCTCCCTATAGCATCGCCCTATAGGGTAGATTATTGTAGCATTCTATCTCCTAGTCTAGGCTCTTTAGCTAATCTAGCGATATAGGGAGCCAAATGGCGTAGTGCTTAATCGCCTAAGCCAGGCCCTCTGGCTTAGCCACAGTGCGCCACCAATTGGAGATAGTATTGGCATAAATATTGGTAGTTATAGTATATACCCATTTACTGTGTAGATTCTAGTATAGTTTACTAAGCGCATCTAGGGTAGTGCCGATGGCATATAAGAAGAAAACTTTAAGGGAAATAGATAAGAGCTTAACAAAAATCGTCCTAGCTTTTTTGCGGTAATTATTGCCAATAATTATATCCGGGTCCTTCCTAATAACGGCTACTGCCTTTAATAGCCTGTTTTCCTTAAAATCTTCTAGGGGGGATAATCTGCTTAAACCCTCTAAATTCTATTATCGAGTACGGCAATAAGGCTAGTATAGTCTATAAGCGCAGAGGTAAAAGCTATGGAGCCATCTATAGAAAGGCTTAAATAGCAGGGAGAAGAAAAGTAAGTAAAGTAAAGTAAGGTAGATAAAGTGAGGTAAAGTAGGTAGGTACGTAAAGTAAAGTAAAGTGGAGTAGAGTAGAGTAATAATGCAACGCTATATAGCTATATATTGGTCTATACCCCCTATTAGAAGGGCTAATATAGCCAAACTAGCTATAAGTATTAAAGGAACCACCCTATCTAAAAGATATTAGAATTCCGAGTTTTTTATTATATAATAGGGCGGGTAGTGTAAGTACTAGAAACCCCAACGAGCTATTGCCTTTAGTTATAATAAAGGGCAAGTTTACTTAAGACTTAGGGGCTAGAACCTGGAGCCTAGCAGCCTTAAGGGGCCTAGAACTAGGTGGAACCCTATAGAAACGGGACTAAAAACTAGGTCCTAATTAGGCAACGTTATTAACAGGTTTAATAGGTAGAATTCTATACATATAGAAGAGCTGGCTAAATAAAAAAGGGTATAGTAGCTAATAAAGAGGATTTTCTTAAGACTGTAGGTAATAACTTTTTACTATACTATTAGCCACTAATCCCTTGAGTTAATAGATTGCGGAAGGTAGTATTTTTAGGCAGTAGGAGGCAAAAGGGAAAGGATAAAAAACTTTCTTCTTAAATAAAGGAGGTGCTTTAGGAAGTAAGGAAGGATCTAAAGGTGCTAGTAAAGTAGATAGAATAATATTTTATTACTCTTCTACCGTATAAATAAAGTTTTGCGGAGATTTGGACGGCTAAGGCTAGACAGCAACCTTTGGTTAAAACGTATATAAAACAGCGTTGGGCAAGTCGCCTAGGCTAAATAAACTTAGGAAAGTAAATAACCTAATCTTCCGCCAGATCGCCAAGTCCCTATACCCTACTATCCCATATAGGCTTTATATTTCCATAAAATACGCAATTTAGATATTAGATTCCACGTTTTGGGATTAAGGCTATATATCTAATTTTTGTTTAGAATGTGGGTGTTATGGACGCTTTAAGTACGATGTTATAACTACTTAGGGAAGAGTCGCAGGAAGCTAGTTAGTTGATATAGGCATGGTCTAGGATAGATCCGGTGGAACTATGTGACGAGGAATAGTAAGCGAGTCACATAATATTATACGCGGTGTACGGAGTATACGTAGTGTATGTCTATGTATAACACGTATAACACGTACCTTACGTATAAGAGAGGATTTCTTAGGAGTATGGTTGTGTATTTAAAGGACCTCAGTCACTACTATAGATAGTTCTCTCCTTATAGTGAATCTTAGAATACAATTAAAGTTAATCTATTAGGCAACTACTCTACCAGTTATTATTATGTTGTTGTTTTATTCTTACCTATATACCCAGCCTAATAATAGAACCCACCGTAGTTCCTGCTACAAGGTTCCGTTACACATTTACTACTAAAGTTACGGTATTAAACAAGATTGAACAACATGCCACCAAGAGCAGCACCAGTCGCAACAGCGTCAATAGCAGCTACAACCTTAGGGCCAGGTAATACCAGTATAGACAAGGGGGATTCTTAAGTAGTTACGCAAGGTCAGTTACAGGAAATAGTTAATCACTTATAAGATAATAATAGGATACTTAAAGAACGCATTAATGGAATTAGAGTAGCAAAGATTAAGCTACCTTCAATTAAACGATTCTTAGGAGAGAAGTTAAAGCTTAAGGGATTTCTTACGCAGATGCACTTTAAGGTAGTACAGAAAGGAGCGAAGTTAGCAATATTATTAGATTAAGTAGCCTATACAGAATTGTTCCTAATGGGGAGGGCACTTAAGTGGTTTAAGCTATATCTTACGGAAATATAGGCTAATAGCATAATAACTACTAACTAGGACGTATAGTATATATTTACCAGTTAGAACGGGTTCGCAGAGCAACTAATATAGATATTTAGAGACCTAGAGGCCATAACTATAGCAGAACAAAAGCTTTAGAACTTAGTATAACGCACTTTAGTAATTAAGTATATAACACAGTTTTAAACACTAGCTACGCAGGTTAAGTGGAACAATAGGGCGCTTATAGCACAGTATAAATAGGGACTTAAGGCTAAAGTTTAGGACGCAATTATCCTAATAGAAGATGCGGATACTCTAAGAGAGTTAATAGATTAGTTAATAAAGATTAATAACAGAATCTATTAAAGGGAACAAGCTAAGAGAGGGCAAGACTAAGTTCTATAGTTATATAAGGCGCAGAGTACGCAACAACAGATATAGAGTTAAAAACTATGGAATAGCGCAGAGCTAATAGACCTAAGCGGTACTAAAGAAACCTAAAGGTGGAAAAAGAAACTATAGAAACCTAGAGGTTAAGGATTAAGTAATTAAAGAACCTAGGAGTAGAGGCTAAACCAGGGATCTTAGTAGCAGAAGATATTTAGGCGGACTCTATAATAAGAAAGATGGTTTAAAAACAGAGCTTATATAAATTATGGAAAACAAGGTTATTTTACCAGAGACTATAAAGGTGGTTAGAGTAACTACGCGGTAAAGGGAACCAGACTAGCAGACGGCACATATATACAAAGGGACAATGGTGCACTATAAGGAATAAAAGAGTATTCAGTTAATAGTTTTGCGTATTATTATAACAACATATACCAAATTTATAAGGACGCTAAGTACGGCGTAAGCTATTAGCTATAGGAGCTATTATTATCTAAGTTTAAAGGAACTAACAAACCAGCTTATAGATTAGATATTAAAGATAATAAATTTAATAAAGGCGAAGTATTTACTAATAATAAGGCAATAAAGGTAGTTTACTAGGAGCATGCAGACCTTAGAGAAGTTAAAATAGAAGTAAAAACTAAGACCATTACTGAACAAGGTTTAGTAACGAGTGTTATAACACCATTAGATACAATTTCCATTGCTTTATAAGATAATAGGAGTAACGTTTAGAAGAAACTAAGTAAGTAGACAACTGCTAGTGCTAGCTTATTACTTAATAAAGGCAAAAGGCCACAGGCTTAAGATTTTTAAGAAGAGATAAGAGAAGCTTAAGATTCTTAAGATAAGATAAGACACACCTAAGGACCCACAATAGACAAAAACTGATAGGAAAGGGTAGCAACTCAGTTTAGTAATAAACAAATAAGTATAGAACGCAAGTTTAAGAATTATGAGTTTGGAGAACAAATAAAAACGTTAGTAATTCTAAGTAAACATAGTATTTAGCTTAAAGATTGAACAGTTAATACCAGGATTAAAAAGCAAGGCAACTACAAAGATCTAACTATAAGACGCAGAAAATAAGAAACTATAGATAAGTTTAGAATAAGAATTATTATATAGTAAGAGCAGAAGCTAGATAAGAGGTCAGCTATACTAAGTTATATAAAGGACAGAGCACCTATGCGAAGAGTTACTAATAGACTAAGTACAGGGACACCTAGGGTAAAGTAGTTAGATAAACTAGAATAAGAAGAGGATCTAGATATTCTAACCAGGTTTAAAAAAAGACATACCAAAGGATATTATAATATAGCAATAACAAGGTACTTTCTAACGGATAGACTATACACACTAAACCAGTTGTATAGAAAGTGGTATAGGCAATAACACAGTAACAAATAGGAAGACTTTTATATATAGCTAGATAAAAAAGTTGTCTAAGACCAACCCATTACGGAAAAACGCATAAGTTATATTAAAGGAGCATTAATTATAATATTAAGGAACCTAGAAGAAGGATCTAGGGACTAGAGAAGTAAGTAATAAATCTTAGTACCTATAGCAGAGATACTAGTGGTCAGGTCAACTAGGTATAGGTTTAAACTTAAGGATAAAGATAAATTAAAAGTTAACCTAAAACATATAGCGCATTATACACTATTGTGGATAGCTTATATGGATAATATATATAATATATATAGAGCACCTAAAGATAGGAACCGGAAGTACCTAGTAAGGATATATTAGGCACCAGAGGAAAAGCGGTTTAGGAATACTAAGTATATACATAGTTGGCACCCAGTAGAAGTATAAGGTTAAGGAGACTTAACACTTTAACTAAAAAAATTCCTTATAGAAGAATGCCTAGATGGATAATAGTAGTAGAAGTGCCTAAAAAACACTTGTCTATGGTATATAGAGGAAAAGAAATAAACTAAGTATTAGCTAAAGTTGGACTAAGTATAGATAGGACCAAATAGCCAACAGTTAGGAAAAGGGGAGGTGTACAGGACTAGAGGGAACTAGTATTAGAGCCTTAGACCCTTAAAGGAATTTAAAAACAATACCTAAATTTATAAGCTAAATAGCAAGGTTAGCAGTTCAAAGCGTTAGTAGATAGTGGAGTAATTAGAAACCACATATTACTAAAGGCAGTAAAAAAGATAGGGTTACTATATAGACAGAAGAAACACCTATATCTACTTATAACAATTTTAGGAGATCAGATAGCCTATAGAGGAGGTATTATTAATCTTAAAATAGGACCTATTTAGATAACTATTAAAGGGAGACCAGTTAGAATGTCTTTTAATATCCTACCATTAGGACAGGACAAGGCGATACTAGGAATGCCTTAGTTATAGAAGTACAATCTAAAGATTAATTAGGTTATAGGTTAGGTCAATATTAAGGATACATAACAGTATAAAGTGCAATAGTAAACCAAGTTAGTATAGTACCAAGTCAGAGCAATATATAAAGAGACTGAGTGAGGCTTAAGTTATATACCAAAGAGATACCACAAGTATAGTAAAAAGTTGTGGTTACTAGAAAGTGAAAAGCTGTTAGAGTATATAGCTTGGGACTATAAGATAGAATTAGAAAAGGGAATAAGTCTAAGGTTCTTTCCAATCTATAAGCTTACTAAAACAGAGTTAGTAGCGCTTAAGGAGTTTATCTAGGAGAACTTACGCAAGGGATATATTAGACTATTATAGTTATCAGTAGGATATCCAGTATTATTCATCCTAAAGAAAAACAGAAAACTTAGAATGTATATAGACTATAGATAGTTGAACAGCATTACCAGGAAGGATAGGTATTCTTTACCCTTAATTAGCGAAATCCAAGACAGGATTGGCAACATAAAAATCTTTACAAAGATAGATCTAAGGTAGGTATACTATTAGATTAAAATTAGGGAAGGCAATAAATAGAAGGCAGCCTTTAGGTTAAAGGAAGGACTATATAAGCCATTAGTTATACAATTCGGGCTTATAAATATACTAGTAACGTTTTAGAAGCGAATTAATAGCGTATTAGAAGAACACTTAGATGAATTTATTATAGTATACCTTAACAACATTATCATCTATTTAGAGAGTAAGGAAGAGCACGGAGAACACGTTAAATGGGTCTTAAAGAGACTACAAGAAGAACAGATGCTAGTAGTAATTAAGAAATACAAGTTCTTTACCAGGAAGACCAATTTTATTAAATTTATTATTAAACTAAGCCAACTTAGTATAGATCCAAAGAAGATTAAGGCTATAGTAAATTAGCAAGAACTAGAGAACGTTATACAGTTAAAATCGTTCCTAGGGTTTTGCAATTACTATAGAAGGTTTATAGCGCAATAGTTACAGAACATTAAGCCATTTACGCGGTTAATAAAGAAAGAAGAACCATAGGTATAGGGAAAGGAATAATAAAAACTATTTAAGAGAATTAAAGAGTTGTTTATATAGGAGCTAGTTCTTAGGATCTATTAACCAGGTCTAGAGACGGTTATAGAAACAGATATATTAGATTTTATACTAGGGGTATACTTTATATAGAAATATTAAGATGGATAGCACCTAGTGGCATACTACAGTCGAAAGATGACATTACCAGAATTAAACTATAACATCTATAACAAGGAGTTGTTAGGTATAGTAGTAGCACTTAAAAAATAGAGAGTATTCTTACAAGGTATAGAGAAACTATTTATAGTTAAGATAGACTATAAGAACTTTACAGGATTCCTAATAACAAAGAAACTCAACCAAAGATAGGTTAGATGGGCGGAAATACTTACAAAATACCATTTCGAAATTTAGTATACTAAGGGTATAGACAATGTACAAGCAGACGCTCTAAGCAGAAAGGCTGAACTATAAAGTAATAAAAAGCTATTGGGAGCTTTATTGCGAAAAAATCAAGACGGATTAATTAGGTATAATTATCTAAAGATTATAGCAACTAAGGAAAGTTAGATCCATAAATTACTAGAGAGTAATTAGATATAGAAGATCTAAAAAGCATAGGTAGAGAATCTAGACTTAGAGTAATACAAAAACAGAGAAGTAATGTATATGCCTAAGTCTATTACAGAAGAATTTGTTAAGGAATTCCACAAGGGAATAATATAAGGACATAATAGAGCTATAGGCTTAGTGTTAAGACTTTAAAAGGAGTATATTATTTAAGGAATCTGGGGACTAGCAAGACAAGTTATAAAGAAATATCTAAATTACTAAAGAAACAAACCGATAAGGTATAAGCCGTATAGAGGGCTATAACCTGTCAAAACACCAGGAAGACCATAGGAAGTTATATTATAGGACTTTATTGTTAAGTTACTAAAGTTAAGAGATCCTATTACAGGACAAGATTATAACATAATTTTAGTAATAGTGGATAAGCTAACAAAGTAGGGATACTTTATAGCATGCACTAAAGAGATATTAGTAGAAGATGTTGCTAGAATCTATATAAAAGAAGTGTTTATAAAACATGGAGCACTAGATAAGATTATATTGGATAGAGATCTAAGATTTATAGTAGTATTTTAGGAAGTGTTTCTAGTAGAATAAGGAGTTTACGCAGTAATATCTACAGCATATTATCCGCAGACGGACAGATAAACGGAAAGACTAAACTAGACACTAGAGCAGTATCTAAAGCATTATATTAATTACGCACAGAATAATTAGGTATTGTTATTACTAGTTACATAGTTTACATATAATACAATACCACAAGAAGGAATGGGGATATTACTATTTAAGGTAAATTACAGATACAAGCTAAGAACATCGTTATCGCCATATTAAGCAAAAAAGATAAGTAGCACAGCTAGGCAAAGAATAGAGACGTTAATGAATCTTTATATAAACCTTAAAGAAACAGCTAAACTAGTATAAGAACGAGTAAAAAAGTACTATAATACTAAGAGATCTGAGGGACCAGATCTTAAAGAGGGGGATAAAGTGTAGTTATTACACAAAAATTTTAAGAGTTAACGATTAAGTAAGAAGTTAGACCATATTAGACTAGGACCTTTTAAAATTAAGTAGAGAATTTTATTAGTTATGTATAAGTTAAACCTACTAGCCAAAATAAAAATCTACCTTATATAACATGTTGCAATGCTAGAGCTAGCATACGGAAATATTAAGCCACTAGTCTATAAGACAGATATATATAAAGGATAAAAGGAAGACAAATAGCAAGTTTTAAAGATTATTAGTTATAAGGACATAGATGGCGAAACGTAGTATAAAGTAAAGTGGATAGGCTATAGTGAGACTACCTAAAAACCACTAAGCAACCTAGAGAAAGCTATAGGAAAGGTATAGGAGTATTAAAAGAGAGTAGGTTAGGCAATATTAATAAAGAGGGATTGCAAAAAAATAAATCGCCTAAGGGGGACCTAAGAGGAGCAATTACTAAGCTACTTAGAGTTGTTTCCCTTGCAGGAGGAGAGCCAGTCCTTTTATTACCTAGTTTATTAAAACCCTATTAAACTAGTTTTTACTCCTTAGAATGAACCTTCTTATAAACCTTCTTAAGATGGGTTAACTGAGCGAACACAACCTACTAAGACTTAAAGGAGCAACGTTAAGCCTTAAGGGCCCAAGCGGTTTCTTTAGCAGAACGGTAGAGTTTGGCGCGCATAGCGGCTAACTTAGACTTAAGTTTCGCAGTGGTAGATTAAACACAAGACCCTATAATAAGTTACTTAGGGAACTTAAAGACTATTAAGAGTTATAAAACGCGTACACTTAGCGTTAAAGATAGAGTAAATATTATAAAACGATTAAATGTTTGCTTTAGTACACTCCGAGTAAGATAAGGGTTGTTAAGACAAGGGACTTGCTATCACAATATATACTAACCCCGCTTTCGCACAACGAGAATATAGAGACGGCATTATCTTACTAAGCAACAGTATAGCAGCTACGGTATAAGCACAACATTGCGCTTATAAAGAAGAAGAAGCTTTAGGTATAATAAGCAAGGATATTAACTAGACTAATTAAACAGATATTACACCTCTAGTGGACGACTTAGAGATGTTAGGAATCTTTAAGGACAAAGATAAAAAGGAGGGAGATAGTGTTACGGACGCTTTAAGTATAATGTTATAACTACTTGGGGAAAAGTTGCAGAAAGCTAGTTGGTTAATATAGGTACGGTCTAGAATAGATCTGGTGGAACTATATAATGAGAAATGGTAAGCAAGTTATATAATATTATACGCGGTGTACGGAGTATATGTAGTGTATATCTATGTATAATACGTATAACACGTACCTTACATACAAGAGAGGATTTCTTAGGAGTATAGTTATGTATTTAAAGGACCTCAGTTCCTACCGTAGATAGTTCTCTCCTTGTAGTAAATCTTAGAATATAATTAGAGTTAATCTGTTAGGTAACTACTCCACTAGTTATTATTACGTTATTGTTTTGTTCTTACCTATATACCCAGCCTAATAATAGAACCCACTGTAGTTCCTGCTACAAGGTTCCGTTATAGTGGGGTATTTCGCTTTATAGGGATAGGGGTTAGAAAAGAGAACTAGTCCTATTATAGTAAATTACTAATAGATATCTAATTAGCCCTTTTTCTAAGCTAGTCTAGTTTTTATTTAGCCCTCCTACGCGGCTGCTTATATTAGCAGCTAAGGATGTATAGATATACACTCTTTAAAGAGTCTAGAATTTACAAAGGTAGATAATTTTAATTTACACTTAATAGAAGGCCTTAATATCCGCTCAGCAAATATATTTATTAGTATTAACATAGGCGTCTAAGGGTCGATTAGCGTTGTATTTATACTAGGGGTAGGCGGCTTAATCGCAGACTTTTATAAGGTTCTCTATAGTTAATCTAAGCTTATATATAGTAAGGGCTAGGAGAAGAGAGTAGTGGAGAAGGGGGTTTAATTTTAGGGGGGTATAATTTTTAGTAGTAGTTATTTTAATAGTCTTTATAGAGGTCGCTGTTATAAGTTCTTATACCTTCCTAATTAGGAAGTTAAGTTACTAACTCTCTTAGTATATTATTAAATAAGTATTTTTATATTTTTATATAAAATTTTATAAGCTTTATATAAATTCTAAGTTAAAGCTATTATATAATTAATGGTATTAAAGTAGTTATTATAACTTAAGATTTATTAAAATTTATTAGTGCTGTAATTTATATAGCTAGTATTGCAGCTTATATAGCAGTGCTAAAAATTACGCATTTATAGCAGGATCGTGCCTAAATTTATATAGGGTAAGCTGATAGCTGCGTACCTATAATTATACATACGTAGTCGCCTAATTTCCTAATTAGGAAGGTATAAGAACTTATAATAGCGACCTCTATAAGAGGGTCCTATTTAGAATGTTTTTGACCTTGTAACAAAATTAGGTGTTTTATTTTTAGTCTCCTAAAAGCCCTAAGCTCCTAAAATTAATTCTCTAAGAAGCCTTTAAGTCTAAGTAGCTAAGTCCCAGTAATAGTCTCCTAGTAGTCCTAGACCTAGGATTAAGCTCTAAGGAGCCTCTAGGTCCTAGGAATAGTCTTTTAGAAGCCTTAGGTTTTTAGGGAATATATTTTTAGGAGTTCTATAGCACCCTATAACAGAATAATTATTTTCTTTAGGATTGCATCCCTCCTAAAATCGGCCCTTCTAAAATCGGCCCTCCTTAGATCGGCCTATTTAGGCTAAAAGCCCTTCTAAGATCAAATCTCTTAAACATTAAGCCCTCTTAGAAGCTCTACCTAGATAAGAGCAGCCTATAAAAATTATGCGGCTAAAGAAATATGCTGCCTATAGAAATTATGCGACTACAGCGCCTAGGAGCAACTTATGGCCTAAAAGTATTACCCTAAGAGTAATTTATTTCTAGTGGCCTTTCCTATTATATAGCCCTGTTATTTTTGGCAAATATCTAATAGTATTTAAGCTCTTGGCCGGGGCATCTAGAGGGGAAATATCCTTTTAGGATGCTTACTAACTAAACCCATAGTAGAATAGCCTGCTTGGCGCTGTGCCCTATTATTTACAGTGGACAAGATATATCAATCTAGGTCAGATCTTGCCGATTACCCTATTTCTATTCCAGTTGCCTATTACCTTAACTTACCACTCTATCAAAGCTACGTGACGCAAATTTATTGGAATGTATATATATTACTAGCTAATAGATAGTGTAGTTAAGCAATATACCGCTACTAACTATTGACAAAAACAAATGTTAAGAAAGAGAAAGGGTAGCTAAATTCTAAATATATATCTGCCTATATGCTAAAAGGGCGTGCGTTCTGTAGAGCTAAGTATAAGATTGCAAATTATTAAACTAACCTCCTCCTATAAAATTACGATGAAATTCTATATTCGCAGTACTATAATAACTAGCAAATACTATATGTAGGATATTTTTAGTTAAGTCGAGTTTGATTATTTAAATCACGCTAATATTATTGCTAAACTCTTAAAGCTTCTAAATCGAACTCCTATTATAATACTGTGGAGTCCTAATAGGCTTTTATTTATAAATGGGGTTGACTAGTAAACAGGGCTGTTAATTAGGCTTGGTTAATTGGGTTAACTAGTTAATAGGTTTAACTAGTAAATAGACTAACTAGTTATTAGGTTTGACTGGTAAATAGGCTAACTAGTTATTAGGTTTAACTGGTAAATAGGCTAACTAGTTATTAGGTTTAACTGGTAAATAGGCTAACTAATTAATAGGTTTAACTGGTAAATAGGCTAACTCTATAGTAGGCCGTAAAATTCTAATTAACTTCCTTAGTAAACTTACTATCCCTATCTATCTTACCTTTTTTAATTTCTGTAGGGTTTTTTATTAGCTTATAATTCCAAGATTTATATTCTATTTTGCTCTTATATAGGTTAGGTCCATTCTAGTAAACGCAAATCTAGAACAGTTATACGCTTAGCGGTTAATGTTAGCTATATAGTAACAGTAGTCTATATAAACACTTTACCGAGTATGTCCTTATCCAAGAGCTATATTTATAAAATGTTATTAGGGTCCTGCGTTTTGTCTAGGTTTTAGGCTTATAGGTAGCTAGGTATATATCCAGAATTCTAAGGGATCTATAATAGCGTGTAAGAGTTATATAAGTGGTGGTTATATCTATAGGTATTATAATAGGGGGGAATAGGCTTGGTTTATTGCGGAAATAGCGAGATAGATTATGTATTAAAGGACCAGGGAGGATAATCCTTCTTATAGCTGGCGACGTGGTAGACTTAATAGTGGTAATAGTCAAGAAGGTAAGGGACGGCATAGCAATGACTGCAATAAACTTAGAAATCTCTTTTAAGCAGACGTTTATATCCAATTACGCCAAAAAGATAGAAACTATGTTTACATATCTTGCGAGGATTTCTCGTGGCTAATAGGATTAAAAGATATAGTAAGTTGCCGAGATAAGACCTTAACTATAGTCCTTATTTAAATCGCAAAACAAATTTTTTACTAGTTCCTTTATAGAGATCCCTATCTAGTCCTAGCTGGCATTTACTCCACTATTAGAAACTCTTAGCATCTACCCTAATAACCTTTACTTCTAACATACCATCCTATAGTAAAGGCGCGTTTAAACGCCAGCTTTTCTCTTTATTCGCGTTAAAAATTAAACACCTCTTAAACAAGGGTCTGGTCAGTACGGCTTAGCTACCCTCCCTACTAGCGGGGGCGAGTTTAAGGTATTTTACGCTTTAATCACCTGCTATAAATACCGCTAATTATACTACTACTAAACTTGTCCTATTCTATATAAGTGGAAGTATAGGCGTTAGTAGATAATAGACCCCACAACTAAGTATATAGTAAAATTACTTAGACTTACCTTAGGCAGCAGTCTTGGTAATAAGCTTTACCTAAAATAGTAAAGCACTATGCTTAGATAGCTATGTAAGAATATAGTGTGCTACTATAGCCTAATTTACAATATTCTATAAAGTATCTTATATAGATTGCCCCAGCTCTAACCAAGCACCTATACTATAAATAGATGGAGCCTATATATAGACCATGCCTTATAATTTGACATTAAATCTATATATATATTGGTTACTCCGCTAGATTTTCTAGTCGTTTATACAACTCGCACGTTAAGCTTCTATCTTACTACATAGTCACTCTAAATTAGCCTAACTCCAACCCTTTTATACTTGCTATTTATACTAGTTAGCCTAATAACTAATATACAGTACTCCTTAACATCCAATCTTATAAAGGCGTAAAGAGGCTTTGGGGAAGATTCGAAGGAATAATATAAATTCTATCTAAATCTAAGGGTATATAGCTCTTGTAGAGAACAAGACGTTGCATAAAGAGGAGAAAGGAATATAGGAAGCTTATAACTAAATATTTAAGGGTTTTAGTGGTAGACGCGTAGGTATAAGCGCACGCGGGTTTTAATAGGTTTCAACTAAATTCCATTATATTAGTGGAATTTAGCGGAAACTAATTAACTTGGCAGAATTTGGCAGAACTTAATTAAAGCGTTAAGTGTTTCACTAAGATATTCCTACTATAACTGGGTTAGCCCCATTACAGTACCCCCCCCCTTTAGCTCAAGGTCTAAATCAACTTAATTTGGTTAAGAATTTATAACTTATCGCCTTATAAGCGTTATAATATAGTTTAAGCTCTTTTTAATTTTAAGTTTCCTACTATTATGTTTTATGTCTTCATATTAGGTAGCAGTTATTTACCTTTATATTATATCCATCTAGCTAGAGCAGGCCGTAAAGGATAGTCCTTATAGAATTCTTTTACTAAGAAAGGCGCGTTAGCCTTAATCTAGTTATAGGTTTCCTAGGTTTATATTTTATATCCTTTCCACTTAATAAGAAGTTTAAATTGTTTAGATTATATTTTCTATTATATATTTTTAATTAAGTTAATAAAGTAAGAACTGTTACCATTATTAACAACTATAGGAGGTAGTGGCGGCACTTTATAAGTTATAGAATTATCTTATAAAGGTTGCAATAAGCTTACGTAAAACATTAAGTGTATTTTTATCTTAGTTGGCAGTTCAAGCTTATAGGCATATAGGCTTAGTTTCTTCTTAATTTAGTACGGGTCTGTAAACTTCTAATTAAGTTTCTTTAAGGGCCGTTAAGTCCGTAGGTTTTATATATTTAGGTAAACTATATTACCTTCCTTAAAGTTCTATGCGGGAGCTCGTCCTTTATTCGCATGCCATTCCTATACCGTTTAAGCGTACGTTAATTTACTTTATAATAGTTCCGTTAACTGCTTTATTTAATTAACGAAGTTATATACGTTGATTAACTAAATCCGTTTAATTATAGGTCCTATTATATTAATTTTGGGTTGTGGTTTAAATCTAAGTTAAGGGTCTTATTTATAGGTCGCGTAGAACAGCGTTACGCCTATTAATACATTTATTATATTATTCGCGGTAAACTTAGCTAAAGGCAGCTATTTTTCCTAGTTATCTTATAGGTAGGAGTAGTACATTTATAGGTATTGTTCTATAATCGTGTTTACAATTTTAGTTTAACTATCTATCTTTAGATAAAATACGGTCAAGAGGTATATTTAAATACTTAACTATTTATATAGAGCTTGCTAGAAGTTTAAAACGAACAGGCTTCTATAGTTAGATATTATTAAGTTAGGAAGTCCGTATGGCTTAAGAACGTGCTTAATAAAACATTTGGCTACTAATATCGGATTAATTAAGTCCATAGGGATTATATATCGTATTTTTATAAGGCGGTTAATAACTACTATAATATTTATAAACCTATTGCTGTTAGGCAAGTTGACTATAAAGTTAATTAAGATATTGCGCCATTTTTGCATCGGAATTGGTAGTAGTTAAAGTACTCCTTGCTTCTTTATATAAGAGGTCTTTTTATACACGCACATCCTATATACTTAAACGTATTTTCGTATATAGTCGTGCATTATAGGCTAGTAGTATACTTGTTAAATAATTTTATAAGTCTTTGTATGGCCAGAATACCCTACTATAGGGGAGTTATATACAAATTTAAGTATCTTAAATTATAAAGGTTTGGAATTTGGAACTACTATCTTCTATAAATAGTATAATTAGTTGTTTTAAATCTCGTATTTAGCAAGTACAATATCCTTATACTATTATTTTCCTATTTAAATCGCTTTTATTATATCTATTATCCATATATTATTCTTATATTTATATTTAATTAGCTTATTAATTTCTATTTCCTATTTATTAACTTCTAATTTATTTCTATTAAGTTCTATATCTAGGAATATAGGATATAGTTTTTTAAAATGTTTAGGAGGCAATAAGATCTATAATTAATTTATAATCCGTTCGTCTATAGCGTTTACAGGTAAGTCCTATAATTATTATATTAATACGTTAGGCTTCTAATTAAGCTTACCCAGTTAGTATATAATCTTAAAGTTAAATTATAAGAGGTATTTAGCCCAACGAATTTAGCACTGCATTAACTGCTTTATAGTTATAAAGTACTATAGGTTTTTATGGTCCGTTAATACGCATATTAGGAATAACAATCCTTTAAGCTTGGGACGCCATTATTTAAAACATCTGACGATTATAAGTAGTTCCTTATTATATATCTTATAGTTAGATTTAGTAGGGGCGAGTTTTTAGAAGAGAAAGGCTACTAGATATAGCTTACCGTTCTTATTATATTGCGATAATACTCCCCTTAGCGCATAATTAGATAAGTCTATTTTAATAATATATTTAAGGTTAGGGTTAAAGTAGGTAAGAATTGGAGCAGTTATAAAATAATACTTTAGGTTGTTAAAAGCTTATTTACATTTAGTAGTCTATTTAAATTTCACGTTCTTTCTTATTAGGTTTACTAACGGCTAAGCAGTTTCTAAGGAGTGGTTAATATATTAACAATAGAAATTTATAAATTCTAGAAATCCTTAAATATCTTATACGTTGCTAGGGCTTTCCTAGTTTATAATTACGGCGACTTTCTTAGGGTCTATTTTAATTCCGTTATAGGATATTATTAAGCCTAAGTACATAACCTTAGACGCGTGGAACTTGCATTTCTTAATATCGCATTATAGGCCCACATCTTATAGGCATTTAAGGACCATTCTAATATATTTCCAATATTTAGAAAGCAAGGATAAGTAGATTAAAATATTGTTAATATATGCGGTAATAAATATATTAAGAAATTCACAAAGTGTATTATTAATATATTGCTAAAACGTACCAGGACTATTCTTTATACTAAATAGCATTACTAGGTATTTAAAGAGTCTCTATTATATATAAAAGGCTATATACTTCTTATCTCCTTTATATATACGGATTTTATTAAAGGTGGTAACTATATTAAGTTTTATAAAGTACTATACCTTTATTAAACAGTTAAGCGTCTCTTAAATTAGGGGAATTAGATATTAGTTTTAAATTATAATTATGTTTAGAGCTTAATAATTAACACAGAATCTTAAGCCTCCTTTTAGCTTTTTAATAAATAGTACGAGTAAGGCAAATAGAGATTAACTAGGGCAAATAAATCCTTTTTCTAAATACTTATTAAGGTATTGTCGCATTATAAGCAGTTCTTCTTATAATATACTGTATAGCGGACCGAACTTTAGTGTTATACCAGGCTTAAGTTCTATCTTAAAATTGTACTTATCTTAGTATAGGGCTAGTTAGTCTATAAATTATTTTTTAAACTTGTTAATTAGGTTGTGGTATTATTTAGGTATAAAAGGTTAAGGATTAATATACTGTTTCGGTTCTAGTACTTTCTTAATATCTTCTATAGTTATAGTAAAGATTTTATAATCTTGTCTTTTTACTAACAAAATAAAGGGTATGGCTTGTGTTATACGAATTTTAAGAGGTTTTAATGCAATATCTTCGCATTCTTTGCTATAATTAGCAGTTATAGCTTTATTATCTTGTTTTAAGGTTTATAGTAATGGTAATTTATATTATATTAAATTTAAATAGTTGTATATATATTTGTAAAGCATATAGTGTTTTAAGCAATAGCTTCGGCAGTAAGTTATATAGAACTTTAGTATTTCTTTAACATAACTAATTAAGGGGTTATATCGCTTTAGCTATCTGTGTCTAAGTATAACTTTATATTACTTTAGAGGTGTAACAAATAGGGAGATATATTTAAGGTGTTTACCTATCCGCATTTTTACTAGGGTATAGTGCGTTATTTTGCCATATATTAAGGGTTTGCTATTAAAGCCTTATAGGCCTTAGGGCTTATTAAGTTTCTTTAATTTTAGGCGTTAAATTTTTATATAGTTTATATTAATAAAGCCCATACTAGTAGCTCTACTATCTATTAAGATTTATACCTCCTTTTATTTTCTAAGTATTTAAATTTCGCTAAGTATATTAAGGGAGTTATGCCGTATATTAGCGCTAGAAGAGCCTAGACACTTATACTCTTCTACTTTTTATCCTAAGGCGCAACTTGGCCTTAGGATAATTCATTTTCTAAGTTAACTAAAGGCGAAATACTTTATAGCGACCAAATATAATTTATAGAGCGGGTATAATTTAAGGAATAAGTATAACTTAAGGAATGGATATAGTTTAAGGAATAGGAGGAACTACGGTAGACCTTTTTAAAAGGGTGAGTTTGGCAATGCTTTTAAATATATCCTTTTTTACCATATTTAAAGCATTCTCTATTTATAGCTTAAGTTCTTTATTTGTTGGTTCCTAAGGGTATATAGAATTAAGTGGTATTGAGGTCCATAGGGTTGTATATAGGGCTTTTAGGTTTTAGAGACGGATCGCGCTTTAGGGTATATACTAGTTTCATAATATTTTAAATATAAGGTGTGGTTAATTTTAAAAAATAAGTCTATTTATTATATTAAAGGTCCTTATTAATTTATTAATATATTAGAGCAAATTTGGATAGGTTTTTCGGTAGTTCCCTACCTACTAACTAGGTTCTAATTTTATCCAAAATAGCTTATTAAAGGGCAGCAACTCTAGCGGCTTTATTTTAATCTAGTTCGCTAATAAGGCCTAAAAATTCCAAAAAGAAGCTAGTAAAGTCTCGGTTCCGTTATTATAGGTTTTTAAGCTTAGTAATAGCTATATGTTCTCAGCTAGTGTTATTATATATTTATTCTAGCAGAGAGATAAAGGTTTTAAAATTAACAAAGGTGCTATTACAGAAGAATAGATCCATAGTTTATATAGCGTTTTTACTTAGATAAGACATTCCATAGCTAACCTTACTAGCTTTAGTGGGGTATTAGTTATAGTTTATTAAAAGTTTAAGATGGAGCTTAGTTATAAAGGGGCGTAGGTTATTTTAATTTCCGTTAAATATTAAAGGGTTAGGGAGCTTTTTAGATTTTATAACGGGTATTAAATTTATTATAAATATGGGTTAAGTTACTAGTTTAAGATTTGTGTTTAAGGGGCTAGGCTTAAATACAGTTATTTTAATCTTGTTTATAGGTATTTCTATTAAGGTCTCTAACAAAAGTGCCTTAATATTACGGAGTTCTTCACGGAGTGCTTCCATTAATTGTTAATACTAGGCTTCTAGTGCAGCCCGCTACTAAGCTAAGGCATCTATAAAAGATTGTTGTATTATAGTTAACTGTTCCCTAACTAGGGATATAATACTTATAGTTATTAAAAGGGATTTGGGTTTGTTTGCCATTTTAACAATAGTTGTTTTAATATAATATAGTGTAAGGGCGTAAAGAGGCTTTAGGGAAGATTTAAAGGAATAATATATATTCTATCTAAATTTAAGAGTATATAGCTCTTGTAGAGAACAAGATGTTATATAAAGAGGAGAAAGGAATATAGGAAGCTTGTAACTAAATATTTAAGGGTCTTAGTAGTAGACGTATAGGTATAAACACACGCGGGTTTTAACAGGTTTTAACCAAATTCCATTACATTAGTGAAATTTAGTGGAATTCGATTAAGTCAGCGGAATTTGGCGGAAATTAATCGACTTGGCAGAATTTGGCAGAACTTAATTAAAGCGTCAAGTGTTTCACCAAGACATTCCTACTGTAACTGGGATAGTCCCGTTATAAATCTATCTATATCCTTTTTAGACTTCTTCCTAGCAACAACACATCGTTCTTTATAAGGATCCTCGCCCTTCTTAACATTATATTATATCTATCCTCTTTTCTTTCTAGATAGTATAATATTTCCTATTTGGTCTTATTATATAATCCCAAACCCCCCCTATATTGGTAATTAATACTAGTTTACACTCCTTAAGCCGGAGGTTATTAATTTAATCAACTGTGCCAAAAGGGATGTCTATAAACTGAATACCTCTATTATATGCCATCTATAACCACGATGGCATATGCTAGGTTTTGTACCCAATCGGCTCCATTTTATTATTAGACACCTACTATAGGAGATTCCTATAAAGGTACTACTAAAAGATGCCGTAACTGCTCTAACACTTTAGAGCGCCTATATTACGGGCCTTTAACCCAGATATTGTAGTAGATCTATCGGTCTTCTCTAAAAGGTCATACTTTAAGTAGTCCTTAAAAAGAAAGTGAATAAATTCTATGGCATATTTGTAGCCTAATTAGAGAAGCCGGTTTAGGAAATTTGGATCAAGCATAAAGAACTTCCTTTAAAATAAGCTGAGGAGCAAAATATGCAAGTTAGGAAGATGTTGGTCTATTAGATATTATTAAGCTCTTACCTTTTTAGTCTAATAAGGTTTTCGCAGTAAATCCCTTTACCACATTCCTAGTATATCTAATTAGCACTAAAATGGATAGTTTGTCGTAATAAAATCCTTTCTTATATTACCTATGCTCGCGTATTAAGCCGAGCCTTCTCTATATTATCGTCGAAATTATCTATACCGGCGCTAATATAGAACCGCTTGCTTAAGGCATTTTAAACAAGGATATACTTAGTACTTATATTCCACTTAAGGAATCCCGCTTTTAAATAGACAGCTAAAGTTATAGCGATTGTACAGTAAGCTAAAGAGAAGACCTCTTCTATACGCCTAGATTCGCGTTTCCAATCTTTACTATTGTACTTATATTGGATTATACAGAGTGAGTCGATCTAGAGGTATAGTATACAAAGTTCTCAAGTTACTTTAATAGCATCCTAGAAAGTCTTTGGTAGGTTAGAGATACTAAATCCTCCTAGCCATTGGCTAATATTATCCTAGGTTATACAAAACTGTTTCTTATCTTCAATTGGAAGTTTGCCCTAGTAATAAAATAAAGCGATATATTTTCTTCTGTCTATTTGCGCAGCAAGATCAAGATACAAGACATTAGGATTATAACCTAAATTATCCGGATTACTAATATGGAGGAGTCTTGTCGGCAATGCTGTATTAGATTTAGCATAGTGCTTATTGCAATCGTGGGACTCGTTACACCAACGAAGCTATACGCAAAGTAGTGTAAATCGTATAGGACTTTTAGCTTTAAGTAAGACTGGGAAGCTGATCTAGATGCTATTATTAGGATTAGCCAAATATTCTATACGTAAAAATATATAGTAAGTAATGGCCCTGCTAAGCGTATATAAGGAGTTAAAGACACTAACTTAAATTAGAACATAACCAGAGAATGCGTCGCCCCCCCATTTTTTATTTTCAATGCTAACCGTTTTTTAACTATACGAAGCTATGCGCGAAGTAGTATAAATTATATAGCTGAATTAGAACATAACTAGAGAATACACAGCCCCCTCTCTCCTATTTTCAGTGCTAACCGTTCTCTAACCATTTAAATATTTGACTTATTATTATTGCAGTAGCGTTTAAGCGTATAGAGGAGTAAAGCATAGAGCTAATACCTTTTTTTAGCAGTGCGGACTTTAGAAAGATTAATAATGCAGCTAGTAGCCATAATGGAACTATAGCAGGTATAGTACTAGACTAGGGCAAGCTGGCTTAGAAGCGCGCTCAATAGCAAGCTTTTAAAAAAATCTTAAGTAAAATTATTAAAGGTATAGCGCCAGCCGCCATACTATACTTATATTAGTACCGGTTTAAGCAGTTGCGTATAAGAGATATTCGTAGGTCTATTTATATACTGCACCAATAAATAGGACAAGGTTAGCAGTAGCTATATATATTAGTATTTACGGGTTTACTTATACCCTATACTAATAAATAGGATAAGGCTAGCAGCAGCTATACATATTGGTATTTATAGGTCTACTTACTTCCTATACCAACAAACGGGATAAGGTTAGCAGTAGCTACACATATTAGTATTTATAGGTCTATTTACTTCCTATACTAACAAACAGGACAAAGTTAGCAATAGCTATATATATTAGTATTTACAGGTCTACTTACAGCCTATACTAATAAATAGGATAAGGTTAGCAGTAGCTATACATATTGGTATTTATAGGTCTACTTACTTTCTATACTAATAAACAAAGCAAAGTTAACAGTAGCTATATATGTTAGTATTTATAGGTCTACTTATAACCTATACTAATAAACAGGATGAGGTTAGCAGTAGCTATATATATTAGTATTTATAGATCTACTTATACCCTATACTAATAATAAGACAAGGTTATCAGCAGCTATATATATCAGGATTTGCAGATCTACTTATAATCTACACTAATAAATAAGATAAAGTTAGCAGCAGCTATACATGTTAGTATTTATAAGTCTACTTATAAGCTATACCAATAAATAGGACAAGGTTAGCAGTAGCTATATATATTGATATTTACAGGTCTACTTATATCCTATACTAATAAATAGGATAAGGTTAGTAGTAGCTACACATATTGGTATTTATAGGTCTACTTATATTCTATACTAATAAATAGGATAAAGTTAGCAGCAGCTATATATATTAGTATTTGCAAGTCTACTTACTCTCTATATTAACATATAGGACAAGGTTAGTAGCAGCTATATATATTAGTATTTACAGGTCTACTTATAAGCTATATTAATAAATAGAACAAGGTTAGCAGCAGCTACATATATTAGTATTTATAGGTCTACTTATAAGCTATACTAATAAACAGGACAAGGTTAGCAGCCGCTATATATATTAGTATTTACAGGTCTACTTACTTCCTATACTAATAAATAGGATAAGATTAACAGTAGCTACACATATTAGTATTTATAAGTCTACTTACTTCCTACACTAATAAATAGGATAAGATTAGCAGTAGCTATATATATTAGTATTTGCAGGTCTACTTATAAGCTACACCAATAAACAGGATAAAGTTAACAGTAGCTATATATATTAGTATTTATAGGTCTACTTATAAACTACACCAATAAATAGGATAAGGTTAGTAGCAGCCATATATATTAGTATTTGTAGGTCTACTTATAAACTACACTAATAAATAGAATAAGGTTAGCAGCAGCTATATATATTAGTATTCGCAGGTCTATTTACGACCTATACTAACAAACAGGATAAGGTTAGTAGTAGTTATATATATCGGTATTTATAGGTCTACTTATAAGCTACACTAATAAATAGGGTAAGGTTAGCAGCAGCTAATATAGTCGGTAAGCATGTAGGCCACGTAAGCATGTGGGCCACATTAAAACTCACCAAAAATTAGAAAATTTATACTTTAATATCTTAACAACCACTTAATAATAAATTCTAATAATTTAGATTTACACTTTTATTTACACTTTGCAGCTTCTATTAAAGCTGCATCGTAATTAGTTTAGTACTTTTTAAGATATTAAAATTTAGGGGCTTTTGGAGGCTAAATTGAGGCCAAATTACTATATCTTAAAAAGTACTAAACTAATTACGATGCAACTTCAATAGAAGCTGCAAAGTGTATATAAAAGTCTAAATCTAAATTATTAGAATTTATTATTAAGTGGTTGTTAAGATATTAAAGTATAAATTTGGTGAGTTTTAATGTGGCCCACATGCTTGCGTGGCCCATATGCTTACCAACTACGTTATACATATTAGTATTTGCAGGTCTACTTATAATCTATACCAATAAACAGAATAAGGTTAGCAGCAGCTATACATATTAGTATTTATAGGTCTACTTACTCTTTATACCAATAAATAGAATAAGGTTAGTAGCAGCTATATATATTAGTATTTATAGGTCTACTTACTTCCTATATCTAAGTGTGTTAGTAAAATATCTAAAATATACTCTAGGAATATTTATATTCTATACCTATACCGTTAGCTAAAGTAATATTATCTAGTTACTATTAATACCTACCTTAAACAATCTATTCTTTTACATATCTTAATTTATCGGAACAAGTTCAGCTATAGCTAATAGAGATAATAATATGTTAACTCCCAGGCTAATAGGTCTTAACTTTAGTTACACTTTAATACTATGGTTAATGCGATAATTAGAATTTGCGAAGGCGGGGTAGTGCTGCCTACTTACCTTAGTAAGCTTAGACGCTTACCTTAGTAAGCTTAAACGTAATTCTAGTGGTATAGATTTTCAATTAGCCCGCAAGCTAAGTAATTAATAAATATAATAGGGCCTTTCGAAACCGGACTCTCTACCTATATAAGGTAAGGCCTATAAACCTATTAATCCCTAGACTTAGTAGAGCTAACACAGAGATATATATACGGTAGCGCATCGCGGGTGCTGCGACATAGTAGTAATAGGAAAAAATTTCTTGCTAGGAGGGTAAGCCCTAGTGGAGACTTAAGAACATAGCTACTATATCTTAATATATGCATTTAAGCCGCCTTAAACTACGGTAATCTGCCTCTAGCGACCCCTTTCTCCTATATAGTATAAGCACTATATGTACATCGTTATACCTTATAGGTAGGAGGCCTGTAATAAGCCTCTTAACTACCCACCCTATAAATTACCTTATCCATTTAGCCTGGATTTACTATATAGCATTTAGTATTTCGTCTTTTTCTATCTTAATCTACCTAACTAAATTCTAATATTGTTGGTAGTATAGGTACTTAGCTGCGGGTACAATACTATACTAAGCATGTTATTAAATATAGGAGATAAGAGAAAAGGGACCTAGGTTAAGGCCCTAGGACAAGATATGTAACAGTTCACTAGCACTACGCTAAGACACAAGATCGTCGCCTGAGAGGCTCCGAGACAGGATCGACACTACCCTCGTATGTCTCGGATACGGTCAAATATTGAGTCATAGACTACGGAGTTCCGGGTCTACTTTCATGTATTTAGTTCACTTGATTTCCATAGATTTAGAATTAAGTCGCTCATTCAATTCTCCTACACTTGCACTGTTACAAGATACCTAGTTTATTTTGCTATTCCTTTAAAGTAGAAGGTTATATAGGACTAGATTTATACTATAAGCAAAAGGACTATAGGCGACGTGTATATATATAGGGCAGAAAGGGTAGGCAAATGGCAATTTTATAGCAATTAATAAAAGCACAAAAGTATGGTGCAAAAGGTAGATAGGGTAAGATAGGTAATTAGAGACTATTAAGTTTTAGAACGGTAACCTAACGGTATTTTTCCTCTCGTTAATGTAGTACGGATGCTATCTAAAGTATTACCTCTTATGTCTCCCTTGGAAGTTTTTTATACCTAATTTATTAGTATTTATCTATATAGACTGAGCTTAGGACTATATTGGACATTAATTAAGAGTAAATAATAATAATAATAAATATAATATATTTAAACCTAGGTTCTGTTGTATAATTAATAATCTTTAATTATTTTAGTATCCGCAACCTCCGCGACGTGAATATTGTTAGTAAGCTTAATGAATTTTGCGAAATAGTTACCTTAGTTTACTCAGCCGTTCTACTATATAATTTTTAAGCTATACCACAATAGGATATTCCTAATTCAGCTTTTTAGTATTAGAGGTGCGAACTTAGTAGGCCTATACAAATTTCTAAGATTTTAGCAGTATTACTAAAAATATCTGTAATGGCTTGCATAAATGCCTCTAAACTAAAGCTTATGGAATACTATTTCATAAAGATACTAAGCTAAAGAAAAGAAGAAAGAAAGATTATTAGGGGTAGTATAAGGTATTTATAGTAGGTAATTAAAGTATTAAATACCTTAAACTCGCCCCCACTAGTAGGGAGGGTGGCTAAGCTATACTAGCTAGACCCTTATTAAGATAGCGAGATAGAGAAAGTATAAATAAAGTATAGATGGAAGGTTTTAGTAAATGCTAACTAAGTTAAGTAGCGGTTAAATCCTAGCTATATATAGCGGATTGACTTCTAGCTTTATAGCTAAAAAATCACTCTTTATAGGGGGTCTGTGTCACAGTACGTGCGGATGGTCAAGGTATGAGGTGACTGTATAACATTGACAAACGATGTCGTGTGAGGATCTATGTACAGAGGTGAGGCGGTATATATACGTGTCGCTCAGGGGTCAGGTCCGTGCTCATGCATA
>Ga0307507_10001609_pt1 | contig 49933 bp, 43 predicted proteins | sample 7_EM_MG_FD_207223 | JGI IMG/M metagenome (GOLD analysis project Ga0307507, IMG submission 207223) | Populus trichocarpa ectomycorrhiza microbial communities from riparian zone in the Pacific Northwest, United States - 7_EM | ecosystem: Host-associated > Plants > Roots > Unclassified | place... | reverse complement strand
GTCGGGTCTTCCCCATACAACACCGGTATGGGGAAGACCCTCCGCCTTGCGATCGCACGCGCCAGACACCTCGGCCTTATCCGACGCTACTTTTCAAACGCTCCCTAGGACGCCCGCCGTTGAACCGCGACGACGCTGCCGTCCGGAGCCGCCAGGAACACCGCGCCCGCCTTGAGATCCAACGCGGCGGCGACGACGGACGCGGTCAGCCCGTCCGCCTCGGAGACGATCGCGGCAGCCTCCAGCCGCTCCGCCCCCGAGGACACCGCCATCGCGACCGCGACCTCGAGGGCGGACAGCTTCAGCGAGGGCAGCGCCACCGAAACCGCCGCGTACGTGCGGCCGGTGGCATCCCGGACGGCCGCCCCCTCGGGCGTGCGGTTGCGGGCCCGGGCGGACCGGGCCAGCGTGATGATCTTGGCATCCTCGGGATCGAGCACGGGTTCGGACGCGGGTCCGGACTCTGCGTCAGGTCCGGGGACGGACTGCTCGGCGTTCATCGGCTCCAGTTTCCAGTCGTGTTCCGAGTTGTCTTCTCAGGCGGCTTCCCAGACGTCGTCTCAAGACGCCTTCCCAGACGTCGTCTCAGTCGTCTGCGTCGAGGGGATCGAAGTCGTCAACGGGTCGGTGGTTCTCCGCCGCCGCCGAGCCGGCCCTGCCCTCGTCGGTGTCCGGCGGAGCCAGCTGCACCAGCACCGTGCCGATCCGGCGCCGCCGGCCCTCGGTGGACTCGGCCGTGAGGATCAGCCCGTCGATGCGCACCGTCGCCCCGGGGATCGGGACCTTGCCGAGCCGTTTGCCGAGCAGGCCGCCGACCGTCTCCACGTCCTCGTCCTCGAGGTCGCGGTGGAACAGCTCGCCGAGCTCGTCCAGGCCGAGCCGCGCGGAGACCCGGGCCCCGGAGGCCGCGTCGCCGGGCTTGCCGAGCCATTCGACCTCGGGCTTGCCCAGGTCGTACTCGTCGGCGATCTCCCCGACGATCTCCTCCAGGATGTCCTCGATGGTGACCAGGCCCGCGGTGCCGCCGTACTCGTCGATCACGATGGCCATGTGGATGCGCTGCGCCTGCATGTCGCGCAGCAGTTCGTCGGCGTGCTTGGAGTCCGGCACATAGGTCGCCGGGCGCATCACCGCCTCGACCGGCTCGGTCAGCTCCTCGCCCGGACCGCCGCCCAGGTCGTTCATCCGGCGGGCCACGTCCTTGAGGTACACGATGCCCACCACGTCGTCCGCGTCCTCGCCGGTGACCGGGATCCGGGAGAAGCCGCTGCGCAGGGCCAGGCTCAGCGCCTGCCCGAGGGTCTTGCCGCGCTCGATGAACAGCATGTCGGTGCGCGGGACCATGACCTCCTTGACCAGGGTGTCGCCGAGCTCGAAGACCGAGTGCACCATCCGCCGCTCGGCGGCCTCGATCTCGCTGTTCTGCTCGGCGATGTCCACCAGCGCGCGCAGCTCGGCCTCGGTGGCGAACGGCCCCTCGCGAAAGCCCTTGCCGGGGGTGAGCGCGTTGCCGATCAGGATCAGCAGCCGCGGCAGCGGGCCGAGGATGCGGCCCAGCGGGATCAGCACGGCGGCCCCGACGGCGGCGATCCGCGGGGCGTGCTGGCGGCCCAGCGTCCGCGGCGAGACGCCGATCGCGACGTAGGAGACCACTGCCATCACCGCGACCGCGACGGCGCCAGCGCCGAGGGTCAGGCCCCAGCTGTGCACGCACACCATGGTCACCATCACGGCCGCGGCCATCTCGCCGACCACCCGGATCAGCAGCACCAGGTTGACGTAGCGGGGCAGGTCCGCGGTCAGCTTGACCAGCCGGGCCGCCCCCGGCTCACCGTGCTCGAGCAGCTCGGCGGCGCGTACCCGGGAGATCCGGGCCAGCGCCGCGTCCACGCCGGCGGCCAGCCCGGCCACCAGCACCGAGAGCGCCGCGCCGACCAGCAGCCAGATATTCGTGGCGGTCACGGATCAGCGTCCGCGCCGCTCGTCGGTGCCGTGTTTGCGCCAGCGGTTGAGCAGCTCCTGCTGCAGGCCGAACATCTCGGCCTTCTCGTCCGGCTCGGCGTGGTCGTAGCCGAGCAGGTGCAGGATGCCGTGCGTGGTCAGCAGGTGCAGCTCCTCGGCCGTGGAGTGCCCGGCCGCCTCGCCCTGTTTGGCCGCCACCTCGGGGCACAGCACCACGTCGCCGAGCAGGCCCGGGGTCGGGTCGTTGTCGTCCTCGGCCCGCGAGGGGCGCAGCTCGTCCATCGGGAAGGACAGCACATCGGTCGGCCCCGGCTCGTCCATCCACTGGATGTGCAGCTGCTCCATGGCGGCGGTGTCGACCAGGAGGATGGACAGCTCGGCCAGCGGGTGGATGCCCATCTGGTCGAGCACGTAGCGGGCGAGCGCGACGATGGCCGGCTCGTCGACGGCCACGCCCGACTCGTTGTTGATATCGATCGACATGGCGGGAATCATCCCACCGCACGGGTACGCGGCGCGGCCCGCCGCTGCGCACGGTTCATCGGCGCGACCCCGCCCTGCTGCTCGCGCTCCTGCCGGGCTGCGTCGTAGCGCCCGTACGCGTCCACGATCTCCCCGACCAGCCGGTGCCGCACCACGTCTGTGCTGGTCAGCCGGGAGAAGTGGATGTCCTCCACGCCGTCCAGGATGTGCTGCACGACCCGCAGCCCGGACTCCATGTTCCCGGGCAGGTCCACCTGCGTGACGTCGCCGGTGACGACCACCTTGGAGCCGAAGCCGAGCCGGGTCAGGAACATCTTCATCTGCTCCGCCGAGGTGTTCTGCGCCTCGTCCAGGATGATGAACGCGTCATTGAGTGTGTTGTGCGTCAGCAGGTAGTCCTCGGTGACATACAGCGAGTCAGCCGCCGCCACCTGGATGCATACCGTCTCTTCGCGACCTGCGGGCTCAATGCTGTCGATGAACCGCATCGGACGGCCGCCACCACCCGCCGCGTAGTACTTCTCGCGCTTGCGGGCAAGCCGGAACGGGTCCACGCCTTCGGGCAGCCTGATGTCGATCACGTGTGCGTCGTGCAGATACGCCACGGGCCGCCCGTTGGCAAGCCCTGGCGCACGTCCCAGCGCAGCTCGACGACGTGTATAGGCGACGCCGCCGAGGGACCGTACGAGCTCGACGACGTTCTCGCACAACACGTCCGACGTGGTCGTGTACTGGATCCGGCAGCTTCTGCCGCCCTGGACGACCGGACCGCCGTCAGAGTCCAGGAGTCCCTGCAGGACCGCGAGCCTGACCTCGGCGCTGTTGCGCAGGTAGTCCTCCGGGACGAACTTGCCGTCCGACCTCATGCCGAGCAGGCCGAGCGCCCGCATGGCCCGCGTGACGGGGTTCGCCAGAGTGATCACGTCGCCGTGCGCTCTCACCCGGTTGAGGACGTAGTCGACGCCACCTCTGTGCCGCACCCGCATGCCCGGGAGCGCAGTTTCGAGCGCTTCCGCGAGTTCAGAATCGGCGGTCGCGAACGACGGCGTCGTGGACCCGGTGACGCAGCCGTCGCCGAGCAACAGTCCGAGTGCGTAGGGATCCATCGGCACAGGCGACTCGGGCAGGCACACCGGTGCGGTCAGCAATGGCAACTCGTAGCGCCTGGCGTGAGCCGCACGGAGGCTGCCGATCATCTCCCGGGTCTCGAGCACGTGCCAGGGTCGATTGCGCCGCTTGTCCGAGGCGGTGCGGACAGTCCACAGGTGTTCGCCACAGCAGAGCGTCGAGGAGCCATCCTGGGCGGTGACGCGGTAGACGTCCTTCTCGCCCTGCGGGAAGACCCCGAGCACCGGGGTCGGCTCGCCGTTGGAGCCGATCACCAGATCGCCGACCCGCAGCTGGCCGATGGGGCGGAAGCCGTCGGGCGTGAGCACCTTGGTGAAGACCGGTTGCGCACGGCCACGCATATAAGCCAGTGGAGCCACCTCGATGGTCCCGGCGGCCATCAGCTTGGGGATCGAGTCGGGGTCGATCATGTCGTGCAGCGCGTCGTAGAGCGGGCGCAGGTAGGGGTCGATCTTCTCGAAGAGGGTGCCGGGCAGGAAGCCGAGCCGCTCGCCGGCCTCGACCGCCGGGCGGGTCAGGATGATCCGGGAGACCTCCTTGGCCTGCAGCGCCTGCACGGCCTTGGCCATCGCCAGGTAGGTCTTGCCGGTGCCCGCCGGGCCGATGCCGAACACGATGGTGTGCCGGTCGATGGCGTCGACGTACCGCTTCTGGTTCAGCGTCTTGGGCCGGATGGTGCGGCCCCGGTTCGACAGGATGTTCTGGGTCAGGATCTCGGCGGGCCGTTCGCCCGCGTCGCCCGTGGCGGACGCGCGCAGGATGCCGATCGAGCGCTGGACCGCGTCCTCGGTGAGTGGCGCGCCGGTGCGCAGCACGATCAGCATCTCGGCGAACAGCTGCTCGACCAGCTCGACGTCGGCGCGCGGGCCGCTGGCGGTGATCTCGTTGCCCCGGGCGTGGAAGTCGACCCCGGGCAGGTGCTTCTCGATGACCCGCAGGATGCTGTCGCCGGTGCCGAGCACCGCGACCATCGGGTGCGCCGCCGGGATGGTGATCTTCGTCTGGGCCACCGGTTCGACGGCCTCGGGTGCGGGGCCGGACGGGGCGGCGGGCGGCGCGGCGGAGGCCTTGCGGGCACGCGCGCGAGTGGAGGATGCGGTGCGAGACCTGTTTGGCTGCTCAGTCATGGGCCGGGCCGCGGGGGCCTTCGAATCACGCCTTCAATCAGTGCCGATGGGGACACTATCCATGGTATCGACCGTCAACGTCTCGTCCGCTGGGAATTATTTCCGTCAGTGCGGCGCGCTCCCACTGCGCCCATGTTCGGCAGAGCCGAAATGTCCCAGTGCGTCTCCCCCGAGAACGTGCAGGTGGACGTGGTAAACGGTTTGCCCGGCCGCGTCGTCGGTGTTGAACACGAAGCGGTATCCGGAGATGTCCGGATGTTCCGTCAAACCTTCCTCACGGGCCACCTCGGCGCCCTCGGCGAGCAGCCGGCCCGCCAGTTCGGGATTCTTCGCCGCGAGTTCGCCGACGTCCCGGTAGCCGTGCGCCTTCGGGATGACCAGCACGTGCGTCGGGGCCTGCGGGCCGATGTCGCGGAAGGCGAGGAAGTCCTCGGTCTCGCGGACCACCTTGGCGGGCACCCGGCCCGCCACGATCCGGCAGAACAGGCAGCTCTCGTCGAAGGCTGATCCCATGCTTGTCATACCGCGCTCCGGAGTTGTAGCCGAGGGCCCGGATTCGCTCGAACCGGTGATCTTGGTTCCCACGAACGAGTCCTTTCCGTTCAGTCGGACCGATCCTAGGGCTTCTCGTTGGTCTCCCACTGTGTACCGTTCCGGATCGCCACCACGTGATCACAACGGGTACTTGCCCCGATCCCCCGCACACCAGGGAATGCACCATGGACCGCCTCGCCGCACACATCGTCGCCACCGCAGTGCTCACCGCCACCCTCGCCGCGGTGCCCGCGGCCATGGCCAAGTCGATCTCGGACGCGAAGCCGACTCCCGGCACGTCCGCCTCGGCTTCGGCCGCTGCATCAGCCGCCGCTTCGGCCGCCAATTCAGCCGCTGCTTCAGGGTCCGCCTCCGCGGCCGCCCCCGCCCCGGCCGAGTCTAAGAACTCCGCCGCCCAGCCGGTCCCGTGCACGGATGCGTATCAAGTCGGCGTCACCTCATACACGCACTGGCACGGCATCATCGCCTTCTCGGTCAAGGAGTTCTATTCGCCGAGCTGCCACGCGGTCTACGGCTATGCGTATCCGTGGCTCCAGTTCCGCAAGCTGAAGGCCAGCTACGACGTCGGCATGGCGGTGTTCGACGTCACCCACGACGCGATCGACGGCGCGCGCACCTTCGTCGGCGGGGCGGGCGGGCCGGACTTCTGGTCCTCGCCGGTCAGCGTGCCGGCCAAGACCTGCACCGAGGGCCTGGCGCACGTCTTCTTCCCGGACGACGAGACCGACACCTACACCGCCAAGTTCTGCCAGTAACTACCCGGCTACCAGCGTCCGGAGCGGGCAAGCAGCACCGCGGCCGCAGCGGTGCCCGCCGTGGATGTACGCAGCACCGTCGGCCCCATCCTGTACGACACGCCGCCCGCCTCGGTGAAGGCCCGCAGTTCCTCGGGGGAAATGCCGCCTTCCGGTCCGACGATCAGAACAATGCCGCCAGTTGTGTCACTCGCGGGTCCGCCCGCCGCCAGCTGTTCCGGCGTCAGCTCGGCCAGGGAGGACTCAGCGTCCTCATGGAGCACCGCAGCCAGGCCGGCCGCGCCGACCAGGCGCGCGACCTGCGCCGTGGTCGCCGCCTCGGCCACCTGCGGCCACCAGACCCGGCGGGACTGCTTGCTCGCCTCGGCCGCGGTGGACCGCCACTTGGCCAGCGCCTTCTCGCCACGGTCGCCACGCCACTGGGTGATCGAGCGGGAGGCCGACCAGGGCACGATCACGTCCACGCCGATCTCGGTCATCGTCTCGACCGCCGTCTCGCCGCGGTCGCCCTTGGGCAGCGCCTGCACGACGGTGACGCGCGGGTCGGGAGGCGGGACGGACCGGCGTTCGAGGACGTCCAGGTCCAGCGCCTGGCCGTCAGAGCCCCGCACGACGCACTCGGCCAGCCGCCCGGCGCCGTCGGTCAGGTTGACCCGCTCGCCGGGCTGCAGCCGGCGCACCAGGGCGGCGTGCCGCCCCTCGGGCCCGTCCAGCCGGATCCGCCCGCCGTCGCCGTCACCGGCACCATCCCCGCCACCAACGAGCTTCTCCGCGGCAACGCGGAAGACAGGTACAGAGGTCATCTGCTTACACGGACCAATTGTTCACTGGGTCATCCGTTGTTGATGGCGTCCTTGATCCGGGAGAACAGGCCCTGCTTGCCCGGGGCGAAGGTACCGGACGGCCGCTCCTCGCCGCGCAGCCGGGAGAGCTTGCGCATCAGGTCCTCCTGCTCCGGATCGAGGTTCTTCGGGGTCTGCACCTCCACGTGCACCACCAGGTCGCCGCGGGCGGTGCCGCGCAGGTGCTGGATACCCCGGCCGCGCAGGGTGATCGCCTGGCCGGACTGGGTGCCAGGACGGATGTCCAGGTCCACCGAGCCGTCCAGGGTCTCCAACGGGATCTTGGTGCCCAGCGAGGCCGCGGTCATCGGCATGGTGACCGTGCAGTGCAGGTCGTCGCCGCGGCGCTGGAAGATCTGGTGCGGCTCCTCGACGATCTCGATGTACAGGTCGCCCGCCGGCCCCGCTCCCGGGCCCACCTCGCCCTCACCGGCCAGCTGGATCCTGGTGCCGTTGTCCACGCCGGGCGGGATCTTGACGGTCAGCGTGCGCCGCGTGCGCACCCGCCCGTCGCCCGCGCACTCCACGCAGGGCGTGGGCACGACCGTGCCGTACCCCTGGCACTGCGGGCACGGCCGCGAGGTCATCACCTGGCCCAGGAAGGACCGCGTGACCTGGGAGACCTCACCCCGCCCGCGGCACATGTCGCAGGTCACCGGGGACGTGCCGGGCGCCGCGCCGTCGCCCGCGCAGGTCGGGCAGACCACGGCCGTGTCCACCTGGATGTCCCGCTGCGCGCCGAAGGCCGCCTCGGTCAGGTTGATCTCGACCCGGATCAGCGCGTCCTGGCCGCGGCGCACCCGGGAGCGCGGGCCGCGCGACCCGCCGCCGCCGAAGAACGCGTCCATGATGTCGCTGAACGCGAAGCCCGCGCCGAAGCCGCCGCCGGGGGCGCTGCCCGCCGAGGAGCGGGTCGGGTCGCCGCCGAGGTCGTAGACCTGGCGCTTCTGCGCGTCGGAGAGGACCTCGTAGGCCAGCCCTATCTCCTTGAACCGCTCCTGGGTCTCCGGGTCCGGGTTGACGTCCGGATGCAGCTCGCGGGCGAGACGGCGGTACGCCTTCTTGATCTCTTCCTGGGTGGCGTCACGCCGTACCCCCAGGACCGCGTAGTAGTCGGTCGCCACTGTGTGTAACTCCAGCCGGATTCGGACACTGCCTGCGTCGTGCGTGTGCCTGTGTTGCCTGTCTAGCCTGTTGCCGCCGTACCTACGTACCTATTGTCGCCGTACTCGTCTTCTGAGTTGCCGTGTCTTTCACAACATCGTCCACTGCATCACTCACTGCATCGCCCACCACGCTGTGAGCGTCCTGCCGCGCGTCGACCCGACGGACCAGATTACGCCTGATCCAAAACACGGCCGACGTAACGGGCAACGGCTGAGACCGCCCCCATAGTGCCCGGATAGTCCATTCTCGTCGGCCCGAGCACGCCGAGCTGCGCCACGGTGTCGCCGTCCCGGCCGTAACCGCTGGTCACGACCGAGGTCGCGGACAGGCCCTCGTAGCCGGTCTCGTGGCCGATCCGCACGGTGAGCGTGGACGGGCCGGTGGTCTCGCCCAGCAGCTTGAGCAGCACCATCTGCTCCTCCAGCGCCTCGAGCACCGGGCCGATGGTGTCCGGGAAGTCCTGCCGGAAGCGGGTCAGGTTGGCCGTGCCGCCGAGCATCACCCGCTCCTCGCGCTGCTCCACGATCACCTCGAGCAGCACCGCGACCAGCGCGTCGATGGCCGGCCGGTCCTCCCGGCCGAACTGGTCGGAGAAGTCGTCGATCCGGGCGGGCACGTCGGCCAGCCGGAGCCCGGCGATCTGGGCGTTGAGTCGGACCCGCAGGTCGACCAGCGTGGCCTCGCCGATCGGCACCGTCTCGATGAAGCGCTGCTCGACCCGGCCGGTATCGGTGATCAGCACCAGCATGATCCGGCTCGGGGTGATCGCGACCAGCTCGACGTGCCGCACCGCGGACCGGGACAGCGACGGGTACTGCACGACCGCCACCTGCCGGGTGATCTGCGCGAGCAGCCGCACCGTGCGCGAGACCACGTCGTCGAGGTCCACCGCGCCGCCCAGGAAGGCGTGGATCGCGTTGCGCTCGGCCGAGGACAGCGGCTTGACGCTGGAGAGCCGGTCGACGAAGAGCCGGTAGCCCTTGTCGGTGGGCACCCGCCCGGCGCTGGTGTGCGGCTGGTGGATGTACCCCTCCTCCTCCAGCGCGGCCATGTCGTTGCGTATGGTCGCCGGGGAGACGCCCAGGTTGTGCCGCTCCACCAGGGCCTTGGAGCCGACCGGCTCCTGGGTGGAGACGTAGTCCTGCACGATCGCGCGCAGCACGTCGAGGCGCCTTCGGTCCAGCCTCGGGTCGTCGAGCCTCGGGTCCTCCAGCATGTCCACCACCTCCCACTGTCGTAGCGGTCCGGTCACCCAGCGCTCCTGGCACTCAGTCAGTTCGAGTGCCAGCGGCGGTCAGTCCAGTGTACGGCGCGCAACAGGGATCAGTCTTCAGCGCAAGACCCCTGTTCCGGCTGTTCGCTACCCTCGACCGGTGGATCCTTACTACGGGCTGGACGATCTGCGCCCGCCGGCGCGCCCGGCGCTGCCGGAGGTCGAGGCGGTGGCCGAGCTGGTGATCGAGGAGGTCACCACCGGGTTCTGCGGCGCGGTGGTGCGGGTGGAAAAGACGCCGGGCGGCTTCACGGTGACCCTGGAGGACCGGTACCGCAAGCTGCGGGTCTTCCCGCTCGGGCCCGGCTTTCTGTTAGAGGGCAAGCCGGTGATGTTGGTGCGACCCAGACCAAAATCTGGGCAAAGCGGCCCGACGCGTACCGCCTCAGGCTCGCGCGCGGTGTCCGGCCTGCGGGCGAGGGTGGCCCGCGAGGGGCGCATCTACGTCGAGGGCAAGCACGACGCGGAGTTGGTCGAACGGGTCTGGGGCGACGACCTGCGGATCGAGGGCGTGGTAGTCGAACTGCTGGACGGGGTCGACTACCTGTCGGCCATCGTGGAGGAGTTCGAGCCGGGCGCGGGCCGCAGGCTGGGCGTCCTGGTGGACCACATGGTGGCCGGCTCGAAGGAGACCAGGATCGCCGAGAGCGTGCAGCAGGGCCGCGAGGACAGCGTGCTCGTGCTGGGCCACCCGTACGTGGACATCTGGCAGGCCGTCAAGCCCGAGGTGCTCGGCTTCGAGGCCTGGCCGAGGGTGCCGCGCCAGGAGGAGTGGAAGCTAGGAGTCTGCGAACGCCTGCGCCGCAAGGACCCAACCTGGCCCACCGACCCGCGCGCCGCATGGCCCAGAATCCTGGCCGCGGTGAGTTCGTACAAGGACCTGGAGCCCGCTCTTCTAGGCCGAGTTGAAGCCCTGATCGACTTCGTCACCGCGCCCTGACACACCTGTCATGACCACACGCAGCCCGCGCCCTGACACACCAGCCATGACCACAGGCAGCCCCCGCCTTGACACACCGGTCATGACCACAGGCAACCTGCGCCCTGACACACCCGCTATGACCACAGGCAACCCGCGCCCTGACAAGAGTCACCCTCGACAAGAGCCACCATTCCCAGACAGGCCGCGCCCCACCTTGCCCCCCATTAGTCCGATTATCTATTCAGATAATCGGACATTGAGATGGGTCCAGCGGGCCGAGGTGCCAGGTCAATCAGTGAAGTCGCGGACCAACGCATCAGCGAGGAGCCTGCCGCGCAGGGTCAGCACAGCGTGCCCGTCGGCGAACGGGAGCGGCTCCAGCAGCTCTTCCTTCAGCGCGCGGGCCGCCGCGGCGCGGCCCTCCTGCGACAGCAGCGCGAAGTCCAGGCCGTCGATGAGCCGCAGCTCCAACAGGATGCGCTCGATCTTGCGGTCGGCCGGGCCGAGCTGCTCGCGCGCGTGGCCGGGTGACCGGCCCGCCGCGATGCGCTCGGTGTACGCCGCCGGGTGTTTCACGTTCCACCAGCGCGTGCCGGCCACGTGGCTGTGCGCGCCGGGGCCCACGCCCCACCAGTCCGCGCCGGTCCAGTACAACAAGTTGTGCCTGCAGCGCGCGTCCTCGGAGACCGCCCAGTTGGACACCTCGTACCAGCCGTAGCCCGCGCCCGACAGGACCTCGTCCGCGATCAGGTAGCGGTCCGCGTGTACGTCGTCGTCGATGCCGGGCAGCTCGCCGCGCTTGATCCGCGCCGCCAGCCGGGTGCCCTCCTCGACGATCAGCGAGTACGCCGAGACGTGGTCCGGGTACGCGCCGACCACCGCCTCGAGCGACGCGCGCCAGTCGTCGTCGGTCTCGCCGGGCGTGCCGTAGATCAGGTCCAGGTTCACCTGCTCGAACCCTGCGTCGTAGGCCCAGCGCACGCACTGCTCCGGACGTCCCGGCGTGTGCCCGCGCTCGAGCACCTCCAGCACGTGCTTACGCGCCGACTGCATGCCGAAGGAGATCCGGTTGAATCCGCCCTCGGCCAGCTCGACCAGGTACTTCTCGTCCACCGACTCGGGGTTGGCCTCGGTGGTGATCTCCGCCGCCGCGTCCAGCCCGAACTCGTCCCGGATCGCCTTGAGGATCGCCTTCAGGTCCCGCGCGGGCAGCAGGGTCGGGGTCCCGCCGCCGAAGAACACCGTCTCGACCGGGACGTACCGGTCGCCGAGCACCCGGCGCGCCTGCCGGATCTCGGCGATCGCGGTCTCGGCGTACGAGGCCTGCGAGGCCCCGCCGCCCAACTCCTTGGCCGTGTACGTGTTGAAGTCGCAGTATCCGCAACGCGTTGCGCAATACGGCACGTGTACGTAGAACCCGAAGGCGCGCTCGCCGAACTTGGCAACCGACTCGGCCGGCAGCGCGCCGTCCTGCGGCACCGGATCGCCGTCCAGGGGGACTGAGGGCATGGCCGGGCTCCGCCCGCTACTTCTTCTTGGCTTCGGCGGGCGCGTCGGAGTCGGTGGACAGCGCGGCGATGAAGGCCTCCTGCGGCACCTCGACCCGGCCGACCATCTTCATCCGCTTCTTGCCCTCCTTCTGCTTCTCCAGCAGCTTGCGCTTACGCGAGATGTCGCCGCCGTAGCACTTGGCCAGCACGTCCTTGCGCATCGCGCGGACGCTCTCGCGGGCGATGACGCGCGCGCCGATGGCCGCCTGGATCGGCACCTCGAACTGCTGGCGCGGGATCAGCTCCTTGAGCCGCTCGACCATCCGCACGCCGTAGTTGTAGGCCTTGTCCTTGTGCACGATGGACGAAAACGCGTCCACCTTCTCGCCGTGCAGCAGAATGTCCACCTTCACCAACTCGGCGGCCTGCTCGCCGGTGGCCTCGTAGTCCAGCGAGGCATAGCCGCGGGTCTTGGACTTGAGCGCGTCGAAGAAGTCGAAGATGATCTCGCCGAGCGGCAGCGTGTAGCGCAGCTCGACCCGGTCCTCGGACAGGTAGTCCATGCCCAGCAGGTTGCCGCGCCGGGACTGGCACAGCTCCATGATCGCGCCGATGTAGTCGGACGGGGCCAGCACCGTGGCCCGCACCATCGGCTCGTAGACCTCGGCGATCTTCCCGTCGGACGGGAACTCGCTCGGGTTGGTCACGATGTGCTCGGAGCCGTTCTCCATCACCACCCGGTAGACCACGTTGGGGGCGGTGGCGATCAGGTCCAGGTTGAACTCGCGCTCCAGCCGCTCCCGGATGATCTCCAGGTGCAGCAGGCCCAGGAAGCCGACCCGGAATCCGAAGCCGAGCGCGGCCGAGGTCTCCGGCTCGTAGACCAGCGCGGCGTCGTTGAGCCGCAGCTTGTCCAGCGCGTCGCGCAGGTCCGGGTAGTCCGAGCCGTCGATCGGGTAGAGCCCGGAGAAGACCATCGGCTTGGGCTCCTTGTAGCCGCCCAGCGCCGTGGTCGCGCCCTTGACCTGCGCGGTGATGGTGTCGCCGACCTTGGACTGGCGCACGTCCTTCACGCCGGTGATCAGGTAGCCGACCTCGCCCGCACCGAGCCCGTCCGACGGCGTCGGCTCCGGGGAGATGACACCGATCTCCAGCAGCTCGTGGGTCGCGCCGGTGGACATCATCAGGATGCGCTCACGCTTGGACAGGTGGCCGTCCACCACCCGCACGTAAGTGACCACGCCGCGGTACGAGTCGTAGACCGAGTCGAAGATCATCGCACGGGCCTTGCCGTCCGCCTGGCCCACCGGGGCCGGGAGGGTGCGCACCACGTGGTCGAGCAGCTCGGGGACGCCCGCGCCGGTCTTGCCGGAGACCCGCAGCACCTCTTCGGGCTCGCAGCCGATCAGGTGCGCGAGCTCGGCGGCGTACTTCTCCGGCTGCGCGGCGGGCAGGTCGATCTTGTTGAGCACCGGAACGATCGTCAGATCGTTCTCCAGCGCCATGTACAGGTTCGCCAGCGTCTGCGCCTCGATCCCCTGGGCCGCGTCCACCAGCAGGACCGTGCCTTCGCAGGCGGCCAGCGAGCGGGACACCTCGTAGGTGAAGTCCACGTGGCCGGGGGTGTCGATCATGTTGAGGATGTGCGTGGTCCCGTCCACCCGCCACGGCAGCCGGACCGCCTGGGACTTGATGGTGATGCCGCGCTCGCGCTCGATGTCCATCCGGTCGAGGTACTGGGCGCGCATCTGCCGGTCGTCCACCACGCCGGTGAGCTGCAGCATCCGGTCGGCCAGGGTGGACTTGCCGTGGTCGATGTGCGCGATGATGCAGAAGTTCCGGATCAGCGCAGGGTCCGTGCGGGACGGCTGCGGCACGTCGGGCGGTAGCGAGGGCACCGAGAGAATTCCATTCGACTGGTGGGGACCGGCTCCATGGTCCCATGCCGACAGCGCGTTCTCCGAATGGACAGTGCGTTCTCCGAATGGGCGGGAAGCAGCCACGGCTGTCCGTGCTCCGTGCCATGCTGGAGCCCGGCGACCTCTTGATCTTCGGAAGGCCCGTGAATGGTCCGGTTCGCGCACACGGCCGACTGGCAGCTCGGCATGACCCGGTACTTCCTGAGCCCGGGGGCGCAGGGCCGGTACGACCAGGCCCGGCTGGACGCGATCGGCCGGATCGGGCGGATCGCCGCCGAGCAGGGCTGCGAGTTCATCGTGGTCTGCGGCGACGTGTTCGAACACGTGCAGGTCGCGCGCAAGACGGCGGCCCCGGCGCTGCGGGCGCTCGGCGCGCTCCCACTGCCGGTGTACTTGCTGCCGGGCAACCACGACCACCTGTCCTCGGCCGGGATCTACGCCTCGCACTGGTTCGGCGCGGACCGTCCGGCGAACGTGCACGTGCTCGCCCGCCCGGAACCCGTCGAAGTGCGTCCGGGCGTGGAGTTGCTCGCCGCCCCGTGGGACGGCAAACGGCCGCCGACCGCGCAGATCGACCGGCTGGCCGCGCAGGCCGAGCCGCTCGCGCCGGGCAGCGTGCGGATCGCGGTCGGCCACGGCGGCGTGGACACCCTCGCCTCGAAGCTGACCGAGGATCCGATCAGCGTGGCCGCCCTCGAAACCGCACTGGCCGAGCGGCGGATCGACCTGGTGCTGCTTGGTGACCGGCACTCGCTCACCCCCGTCGGCGAGACCGGCCGGATCTGGTACTCGGGCACGCCGGAGCCGACGGCGACGCGCGAACTCGAGCCGGGAAAGCTGCTGATCGTGGACGTGGCCCCAGACGGTCCGCCGGACGTCACACCGCATCACGTCTCCACCTGGACCTTCGTCGAGCACGACTTCACCCTGCGCGGGACCGACTCCGTGGACGAGGTGCTCGACTGGCTCGACGCGCTGCCGGAGCCGGCCTGCACCGTCGCCAAGCCCGTCATGCGCGGTGAACTGCCCCTCGCCGAGCACGCCCGGCTCACCGACGGCGTCGAACAGCGGCGCGACCTGTTCGCCGCCATCCCCACGTCCAGCCGGACCGATATCCGCGTGCGCTCGGAGGATGCCGATTTCGCCGACCTGGCGCTGTCCGGGTTCGCCGCGCAGGCCCTGGACGAGCTGCGCGGCCTGGACGGCGACGAGGCGAAGGGCGCGCTCGGCCTGCTGCTGCGGCTGGCCGACAGCGGTATGGGGACGGGGGCGCAGGCACGATGAGGCTGCACCGGATCACGCTGGCCGATTACCGGGGCGTGCGCGAACGGACCGTCGAGTTCGCCGAGCAGGGCGTCACGATCGTGGCCGGGCCGAACGAGATCGGCAAGACCTCGCTGGTCGAGGCGCTGGACCTGCTGGTCGAGGAGAAGGCCCGCTCGAAGCGCAAGGAGATCATGGCCGTGCAGCCGGCCGGGCGGGACGTCGGCCCGGCGGTGGAGGCCGAGCTGAGCTTCGGCCGGTACCGGGTGGTGTACCGCAAGCAGTGGATCAAGGGACAGACCACCGAGCTGCGGGTGCTGAGTCCGGCGCCCGAACAGCTGAGCGGCGATCCGGCGCACGAGCGCTTCGGCGAGCTGCTGCACGAGGCGGGCATCGACCTGTTCCTGTGGCGGCAGCTGCGGATCAGCCAGGACTGGCAGCGCAGCCGGGCACAGGGCCTGCGGTCGGACGGCCAGTCGGCCATCGCGGGGCTTCCCGCGGTCAGCGGCGCGCTGCAGGAGCAGAGCGCGCAGATCGTGCGGACCGGCCCCGAGGAGGCGCTGTTCGAGCGGGCGCGCCAGGAGTACGAGATCTACTACACGCCGAAGCTCGGCGAGCCCAAGGGCGAGTACAAGGAGGCCCGCAAGGCGCTGGACGACGCGAACCGCGACGTGGCGGCGGCGAAGCAGTCGCTGGCGGAGGCCGAGGGCGCGATCGGCCAGCAGGCGCGGCTGCGCTCGGAGCTGGACGAGGCGGCGCTGGACCTGGCCGAGGCCAAGAGCGACCTGCGCGAGCTCGAGGGGCAGCACGCGGAGTTGACCAGGCTGCGCAGGCAGCTGACCGAGTTCGACGCGGCGCTCGCGGTCGCGCAGCAGATCGAGCAGGCCACTGCCGACCTGGACCGGTTCGCCGGCCGCTCGGCCGGGCTGGACACCGACATCGCGGCGGCGACGCAGAACCTTGCGATGGTGCGGATCGACCGGGACGCGGCGGCGCGGCAGGAGGCCGGGCTGCGCACCGAGGCCGAGCAGTTGCGCGCGGCGGTGCGGCAGGCCGGGGACGACGTGCGCTGGCACCAGGACCGCCAGGCGGCGGACCGGCTCTCGGGCCAGTTGGAGCGCGCACAGGACGCGGTCAGCCGCATCCGGGCCGCCGATCAGCTGCTGGCGGGCAATCCGGTCACCGAGGAGGTCCTGGACGGCATCGAGGCCGCGCACCAGCAGTGGGACACGGCGGCGGCCGTGCTCCAGGCGAACGCGGCGACCGTGGACATCACCCCGCTGGGCCGGGCGCGGTTCACCGTGGAACAGGGTGGGCAGGGCGGACCCGGGGCAGCGAACCCGGGTCCCGCGACCAGTCCCAGGTCCAGCTACCCCGCCGTCGAGTCGATCACGATCGAGGTCCCGGACGCCGTGCGCGTCGTCGTCACGCCCGGGGCCGGCGAACGGGAGCGGCGGGAGAAGGAGCGCACGGCCCGCGAGGAGTACCGCGAGCTGTGCGCGGCGGCGGGCGTGCCGGATCTCGCTGCGGCCAAGGACGCGGAGCGCAGGCGCCGCAGGGCCGAGGACGAGCGCCGGATCGCGGCGCAGGACCGTGACGCGGCGCTGGCGGACGTGGCCTTGGAGGGCGAGGACCTGTCCGAGCTGCAGGACCGGCTGGACGCCCTGCGCGACCGGATCGCAGCGCACGAAGGCGCCCGTCCCGCCGAGCCGCCGGCCCCGTCAACTCTCGACGCTGCGCAGTCCGCCGAGACCGAACTGCGGGCCGCGCAGGAGACCGTCAACGAACGCCTCCGCGTGGCCGCGGCCGAGGCCGCGCACGAGGAGCAGCAGGTCGTCGGGCTGAGCGAGAAGATCGCCTCGCTGCAGCGGGCGGTGGACGTCGCGGCGGCGGACACGGCGCACGCGAAGAACCGGCTGAAGGAGCTGCCCGCCGCGCGCACCGAGTCGGAGCTGACCGAACTGCGGGCCGCCCGGCACGTGGCCGCCACCCGGATCGAGGAGCTGAACCCCGAGCAGCTGGAGCGACGGCTCGAGACCGCGCGCCCGCTGCCCGGCCGCTACGAGCAGGAGCAGGGCAACCGCCGGGAACAGCTCGCCGCGCTGGCCGAGCGGATCACCACGCTTTCGGACAACGGCCCGGAGGAGTCACTGGACCGCGCGCTCGGCCACCAGTCGCGGGTCCAGCGCAGGTACGAGGAGATGCACCGGGCCGCCGCGGCCGCGAAGCTGCTCTTCGAGACGCTCGACCGGTACCGCGCGCAGGCCTGGCTGCGGTACGCCGAGCCGTTCCGGGCGCTGGTGGAGAAGTACGCGGCGGGCGTGTTCGGCATCGGGGTCGGGATCTCGGTGGCCGAGGACCTGACGATCGGCGCGAAGACGGCGGGCGGCGCGACCGTCCCGTTCGACCAGCTCTCGGCGGGCGCCCGCGAGCAGTTGGCGCTGCTCGGCCGGATCGCCTGCGCGGAGCTGATCACCCCGCCCGGGGCGCAGGACGTCGGCGGAGTGCCGCTGATCCTGGACGACGCGCTGGGCCACACCGACCGTCAGCGCCTCAACGAGCTGGCCGCGATCCTGGACCGGGCCGGCAGCCGGGTGCAGATCATCCTGCTGACCCACGCCCCGGAGCGTTTCCGGATCGGCGGCGCCCACCGCGTGGACCTGTGAGTCCGCCGCGGGATTTCAGCCAACCGCACCGCGACTGCTAAAGTTGCCAACCGCGTGGCCTGCGTCTTCATCATTCGTCGATTTGAGTGAGACTCGCAGCAGCGCGGCGTTGCACAGCATCCCTCCCGGGACGCGCGGGCCGATACGGGTCCGCTGGTGGTCACACCTCCAAGACGTCGCGCGACCGTCCGGATCGATCTCCGGCCGGCCCGCCGCGCTGTAACCACCAACCAGGATTGTGAAGAGGCTCTTCGTGGCGAATATCAAGTCCCAGATCAAGCGGATCAAGACCAACGAGAAGGCGCGTCAGCGCAACCAGTCGATCAAGTCCTCGCTCAAGACGGCGATCCGCAAGGCCCGCGAGGCGGTGGATTCCGGCGACCAGGCCAAGGCCGAGGAGCTCACCCGCGCGGCTTCCCGCCAGCTGGACAAGGCTGTCTCGAAGGGCGTCATCCACGCCAACCAGGCCGCGAACAAGAAGTCCGCGCTGGCCAAGAAGGTCAACAAGATCGGCGTCTGACCGCTGACCGTTGGTTGACCGACACCGACAAAGCTCCGTACGGCCCGGCGGCGCACCCGCGTCGCCGGGCCGTACTGCGTCGCGGACGGGACAACGATCCGGCCACTGCCCGCATCACCGCTGTGGGGACCTGGCCCCAGCGATCGTGACCAGGCACTTCTCCAGCGCGTAGGCCGGATCGGCCGACGCGCCCTTGACCGCCGCGTCGGCCTTGGCCACCGCCTGCAGCGCCACGGTCAGTCCGTCCGGAGTCCAGCCGCGGGCCTGGCGGCGGATCTTGTCCACCCGCCACGGCGGCATGCCCAGGTCACGGGCCCCGGGTCCGGCCGAGGCGACCTTCCCTATCTGCCGTACCCCGGTGGCCAGCGCACTGGTGATCAGCACCGAGGCGACCCCGGTGTCCAGGGCGAACCGCAGCTGCTCCAGCGCCTCGCCGAGCCGCCCCTCCACAGTCAGGTCCGCGACCGTGAAGCCGGACACCTCCGCCTGGCCGCTGTAGTACCGGGCCACGACGGCCTCGTCGATCGTGCCCTCGGTGTCGGCCAGCAGCTGGTCGGCGGCGGCGGCCAGCTCGCGCAGCTCCGAGCCGACCGCGTCGGCGATGATCTGCGCGGCCTCCTCGGTGACGGCGCGGCGCTCGCGGCGGAACTCGTTGCGCAGAAAGGCGATCCGCTCGGCCGGCTTGGTGAGCTTCGGGCAGTCCACCACCACCGGCTTGTACTTGCGGACCGCGTCCAGCACCGCCTTGCCCTTCACCCCGCCCGGATGGGTGAGCACCAGCACGATCTGCTCGGCCGGATCCCCCAGGTAGCGCTTGATCTCCTCGGCCTGGTCGCTGCCGAGGTCCTGGATCCCGCGCAGCACGACGACCTTGGCCTCGCCGAACAGGGAGGGCGAGACCAGTTCGGCGAAGCCGCCGGGCTGGAGCGCGCCCGGCGCCAGATCGCAGATCTCGACCGACGGATCGGCGATCCGGGCCGCCGCGACCACCTCGGCGACGGCCCGGTCCGCGAGCAGTTCCTCCGGCCCGCTCACCAGCGTCAGCGCCGCAGGCGGGGACGCAGCAGACCCGGCCGACGCGCCGCCGGACCCGGACTTCCCGGCAGACCCGGCCACGCCCGTCAGCCCTCCGTCGCTGTAGTGACGATCCACGCCAACGTCAGCGCCTCCTCGTGCCAGGCGTCGTAGCGGCCCGAGCGGCCGCCGTGGCCGGCCTCCATCTCGGTCTTGAGCAGGAAGTCGCCGCCGGTCGCCGTGGCCCGCAGCCGGGCGATCCACTTCGCGGGCTCGTGGTAGTAGACCCGGGTGTCGTTGAGGCTCGTGGTGGCCAGAATCGCAGGGTACTGTGTCGGCTCGACGTTCTCGTACGGGCTGTAGCCCTTCATGTACGCGTACACCTCGGCCGACTCCAGCGGGTTGCCCCACTCCTCCCACTCGATCACGGTGAGCGGGAGCGTCGGGTCCAGGATGGTGTTGAGCGCGTCCACGAACGGGACGTCGGCCACCACGCCGGCGAACGCGTCCGGGGCCAGGTTGGCCACCGCGCCCATCAGCAGGCCGCCCGCCGAGCCGCCGCGGGCCACCAGCCGGTCCGCGGACGTCCAGCCGTCGGCCACCAGCTGCCGCGCGCAGGACACGAAGTCGGTGAAGGTGTTGCGCTTGGCCAGCATCTTGCCGTCGTCGTACCAGGCGCGGCCCATCTCCCCGCCGCCGCGGATGTGCGCGATCGCGAAGACGAAGCCGCGGTCGAGCAGCGAGAGCCGGGGCACCGAGAAGTACGGGTCCATCGACGCCTCGTACGAGCCGTAGCCGTAGATGACCGCCGGCGCCGTCCCGTCGGCGATGACCCCCGTGCGGTGGACCAGGGAGATCGGGACCCGGGTGCCGTCCTCGGCGGTGGCCCAGGCCCGGTGCTGCTCGTAGTGCGCCGGGTCGAAGTCGCCGAGCACCGGCTGGCGCTTGAGCAGGTTCAGCGTGCCGGTGGCGATGTCGTAGTCGTACACGGTCGAGGGCGTGACCATCGAGCCGTAGCCCAGCCGCAGCCGGCCGGTGCTGAACTCGGGGTTGTCGCCGGTGCCGACGGTGTAGATGGGCTCATCGAACACGATCGGGGTGCCCTCGGCGGCCGGGTGGCCGTCTGTCACCGAGTGGATCGCCAGCCCGGTCAGCCCGTCGCGGCGGTACTCGACCACGAAGTGGTCGGCGAAGGCCTCGACGTCGAGCAGCCGGGTGTCCGGACGGTGCGGGATCAGCGCGGTCCACTCGCCCGGGGCGTCGAGCGAGGCGGTGGCCAGCTCGAAGTTCTGCTTGTCGCCGCCGTTGTGCAGCACCAGCAGCAGGTCGCGGGACCGGTCGGTCGGGTGCGCCCAGTGGTCCACCGAGTACTCGACCCCGGGGTCGCGCCCGGCGACCAGCGCGAACTCGCCGGTCGGGTCGTCGGCGTCGAGCAGCCGCAGCTCGCTGGTGACCTTGGAGCCCACCGAGATGAGCAGGTGGCGCTCGCTGCGGGTCAGGCCCACGCCGACCCAGAAGCGCTCGTCCGCCTCCTCGTAGACCAGCACGTCCTCGGCCGCGGGCGTGCCGACCGCGTGCCGGTGCACCCGGTACGGACGCCAGGCCTCGTCCACGGTCAGGTAGAAGAGGACTGATCCGTCACGGGACCAGGCGGTGCCGTAGGAGGTCTCCGGGACTTCGTCGGGCAGGGTCTCGCCGGACTCCAGGTCCTTGAACCGCAGCGTGAAGCGCTCGTTCCCGGCGAAGTCCGTCGAGTAGGCGAGCAGCTTGCCGTCCGGGGAGACGTCGAACGCGCCGAGCGAGAAGAAGCCGTGCCCCTCGGCGAGCTCGTTGCCGTCCAGCAGCACCTGTTCACCGGGCAACGCGGAGCCGTCCTCGGGCAGCGCGGGCGGGGTCTCGCCGACCGCCGCAAGCCGGCAGTGGATGCCGTACTGCTTGCCCTCCTGCGTACGCGAGTAGTACCACCAGCCGCCCTTGCGGCTCGGCACCGACAGGTCCGTCTCCTTGGTGCGCCCCTTGATCTCCTGGAAGATGCGCTCCCGCAGCGGCGCCTGCCCGGCCAGCCGCTCCTCGGTGTACGCGTTCTCCGCCTCGAGATAGGCGATGACGTCCTTGTTCTCCTTGTCGGCGAGCCAGAAATAAGGGTCGTTCACGGTGTCGCCGTGGTGGACGCGCTCATGTGGAATGGTCTTCGCGACTGGTGGCTGCATAGCTCCCGATCCTACGGTCTCAGTCCGACGTGGGCCGGTGGTGCGCATGGCGGCGGGTCGGCGGAATGCCGGGCTGCTGGCTGTCCCGGCCGCCCGCCTGGTCGCCCGGAGTCCCGTCGCCGTGCTGGGCGCGGACGCTGATCATGTTCGGATCGGCGGCCCGGCTCGGGTCGGCGGCGGCCTGCCCGATGACCACATCCCCGTCCAGATCGGTGCGGTACACCCGTGCGCCGCCGGATCCCATCAGACGCAGGGTGCGGACCGTCGGATGGCCGTAGGGATTGCCGCGACCGACCGAGATGACGGACACGCTGGGGGCGACCACCCCCACGAAATCAGGGGCCTGGTTCGACGAGCCGTGGTGCGGCACCTTGAGGACGCTCGCCCGCAACTCGTCGCGGTGGCTCCCGGCCAGCAGCAGTTGCTGCACGGGCGTCTCGATGTCCCCGGTGAGCAGAACGGTCAGCGGGTTGCCCGCACCGGCCACCGCCGCGGTGATCTTGACAGCCAACACAATGGACGAGTTGTTCGGCCCCGAGCCCTCGCCGCCGGACATCCGTTCTTCGCCCGTGTCCCGGTCGCTCGGAGTGCCGACCACCGACGGCAGGCCGTCCGGATCCGGCCAGAGCGCGTGCCAGCTCACCCGGCCCAGCGAGTTGCGCTCGAAGGGCTGCACCCGCCGCACCGGGACGCCCGCGGCGGCGGCCTCCTCGTGCACCCGTCTGGCCCCGGCGGGAGGGTCGTCGATGATCGTGGTCTCGATCGCGCCGACCTTGCGGCCGGGCAGCAGCCCGGTCAGCCCGCCGATGTGGTCCTCGTGGAAGTGGGTCAGGATCACCAGCGGGAGGTTGGTGATCGCGAAGCGGCGCAGGCAGGCGTCCTCGCGGGCAGGTTCCGGGCCGGTGTCCACGGCGATGGCCGACGAAGGGCCGGTGTGTAGGAGCAGTGCGTCACCCTGGCCGACGTCGCAGACGGCCATCGCCCAGTCCTGCGGTGGCCACGCGGGTGCCGCGGCCTGCCGCATCAGGACCACGGCCCCCGCGACCAACGCACCGAACACCGCGAGCACGCCCAGGCGAAGCCAAGTACGCCTGCGTGCGGTGTCTACCGAGCGTGGACGCGAGCACTCCCCTCCGGCGCTCCGGTCCGCCTGCTCGTCCCTCCCTCGGCGACGGATCCCAGTCATACCGACACCAACCCGATCTTGTCTAGACCAGTCCCAGTTTGTGGCGGTGATCCGCCACGTTCGGCCCCGGGCGGACGGGGACGACCACCCCGTGAGAGCAGTCGCCATCCCGCCATATAGCAGGCCAGTAACAGCCCGCAGCCGCCGAGGCCGCTCGGCCAGCCGATCGCCGCTCCGGGCAGCGTCGAACCGGTGCGGGCGACCAGGCAGATCCAGCGCACCGGCCATTGCGCGACCCAGGCGACGGCGTGGCCGAGGACGGGCGAGACCGCGTCGGCCGCCATCGCACCGACGCCGAGCACGGTCGCCACCGGGGCCGCCGGGACGGCAAGGATGTTCGCGGGCACGGAGATCAGCGGCAGCGAGCCGGAGAAGGTCACCAGCAGTGGTTCGCAGAACAGCTCGGCTGCCGCGGTCGCGGCAGCCGGGCCGGCGACCCAGAGCGGTACCCCTCGATCCAGCAGCCGGTCGCACCAGCCCGGCGCGGCGATCAGCAGGCCGGCGGTCGCCGCGGCCGAGAGGGCGAAGCCGTAGGCGTGCGCGAGCCAGGGATCGATCAACAGCAGGAGCAGCACGGCCGCCGCCATGGTGGCCAGGGCGCGGAACCGTCGGCCGGACAGCGAGGCCGTGAAGCCGAGCAGGGACATCACGGTGGCGCGGACCATCGGCGGCCCAGGTCTGGCGAGCACGGTGAATCCGAGGACGAGCACGACCCCGGCCCCGGTGACGGCCCGGCCGCGCAGGCCGACCCAGCGGGCCACCGGAAGCAGCGCCGCGGAGGCGAACACGAGGTTCTCCCCGGAGACGACGACCAGGTAGGCCAGGCCGGTGCGTTTGAGGGCGTCGGCGAGGTCTGACGGTTCGTGGCTGACGTCGCCGACGGCCAGCGCGGGCAGCACCCCGGCCTCCTCAGCGGGAAGCCCGGACGCGGCGTCGCGCAGATCGGCGCGCAAGCTCCCGGCGATGCTCTGCACGACGGAGGGCCCGCCGACCATGTGTGGGCCGCCCTGCGCGATGAGCAGTGCGGCGTCGCGAGTCCCGCCGCGCGGCGATTCCAGCCGTCCGGAGACGAGTAAGTGCTCTGACGGGAGCAGGCCGAGCCAGGCGTCCAGGTCCGCGGGCGTGTGTGGACGCGCCATGACGGTGGCGGAAGTTCCCAGGTCGTAGGCCGTACCGGTATCGGTGGTGAGGTGGGTGATGCGGACCGGAAGCAGGACCAGCGTGGACGATCGGCGCCCGGGCGTGGGCGCGGGGTCGATGCGGCGCGGGTCCCCGGTGACGGTGAGCGCGGTGCCCACGAAGGCCGATTCGGCAGCCAGGCCGGGCACCGGGCCGTTCGCACCGGTGGCGACGTGCAAGGCCGCTGACAGGGCGAGCCCGGCCGCGACGAGCAGCATGGCGCAGATCGTGGACGAGAGCGGCTCCGGGGCCAGGGGATGGGAGGCGACCCGGCGGCGTGCGTGAACCATCCCGGCAACACCGCAGAGCGCGACGGCCGTGGCGGTGATGGCCGTCGGCCCGGGAGGGAGGGTAAGGCCAAGCCACGTCGCCGCCCAGCCGGCCGCGACCGGTGGCAGGAGTCGAAGATCGGGCGGACCTACCTGCCGTCTCATGCCACGGCCCGGAGGACGGTGCGCGGGAGGGGAACGGCGAGCGGGATGGTGCGCGGACGTTGGATGACGAGCGGCACCATAGGCGGAAGGCAGACGGCGGGCGAGACAGTGTGCGGACGTTGGATGACGAGCGGCACCGTAGGCGGAAGGCCGGCGGCGGGCGAGACAGTGCGCGCGAGGCGGACGGTCGGCGAGACAGTGCGCGCAAGGCAGACAGTCGGCGAGACAGTGCGCGCAAGGCAGACAGTCGGCGAGACAGTGCGCGCAAGGCAGACAGTCGGCGAGACAGCGTGCGCAAGGCAGACAGTCGGCGAGACAGTGCGCGCAAGGCAGACAGTCGGCGAGACAGCGTGCGCAAGGCAGACAGTCGGCGAGACAGTGTGCGCAAGGCAGACGGTCGGCGAGACAGTGTGCGGAACTGTGCGCGGGAGGCCGGCGGCGGATCGGGCTGTGTGTGGACGGCGGATGATCGGCGGGACGGTGCGCGTGCGGTGGGTGGCGGGCCGGGCGTTCATGGGGCTACCCAGGTTCGGAGGGCGGCGAACTTGGCTGGGCCTAGGCCGTGGACCTGCTGCAGCTGGCCGATGGAGGCGAATCCGCCGTGTTGGGCGCGCCAGTCCAGGATCCGTTGCGCTAGCGCGGGTCCGACGCCGGGCAGTTGCTCGAGTTGATCCGCTGTCGCGGTGTTGAGGTGGATCGGGCCGGAGGGCGGGACTTTGCCTCGGCCGCCGCTGTGTCCGGACGCTCCGGGTGGGGCTCCGGTGCCGGGGCCGGTGCCATTGGCACCAGTGCCGGCTGCGTCGATGCCTGGGGGTGCTCCTACTAGTACTTGTTCGCCGTCGTTCAGCACGCGCGCCTGGTTGAGCGGGAGCAGGTCCGTGCCGGGTAACGCTCCTCCGGCGGCGCGTAGTGCGTCCATGACACGTGCACCGGTCGGCAGGTGGAAGACGCCGGGCTTGGCTACCTTGCCTTCGACGTCGATCACTATCCCGGCCGCCGGTGGCGCGCCTTCGAAGGCGGACACCGGTGCCGGGGCTGCCGCATCGGCTTGGCGATCGTGGCCTTGATCCGGATCGTGATACTGGTCTTGGCCCGGCGGTCCGGTCTGCGGCAACCCACGTGCCGGGGATCCGGCGGTGAGCAGTCGGGGCTGTCCGAGTTGCTGCGACTGCGCGCGAAAAAGGGTCCAGCCGCCGAGGACCACGGCGATGAGCGCCACTGCGGCGGCGAGGGCGGTGCCGGTGCGCCGGTCCAGCCGCCAGCGGCCTTTCAGGGTGACCGGTAATCGATCGTTGGCCTGTTGGAGCAGCAGGCTCAGTCGGTTTGGGCGGCGCGGAGTGATTCGGGTACCACCGGCGGCGGGATGAGGGCCGGAGTCGGAGTGCGTGCCGGAGCCGGAGCCGGGGCTGTCCTGCGCCACGGCTGCCCGACCGGTGACGGCTCGGGCAGCCCGGCTGAACTCGAAGTGTGCGATTCCGGTGCGCTCGTTCCCTGACATGACGACTCCTCGAAGGCGGGACCACGGTGGTGATCTTCGCTATCGACGTTACGGAGCCTCAGGATCCAAATCATCTGGTTTCAGGGAATCTGTGGATAACTTCGTTTTGGGTGGGGATGGGGCCTAGATGCCCAGGTTGCCTTCGATGCGCTCCAGGCGTTGGACTACGGGCTGGATCTGCTGCTCGATCAGGGCGGACAGCTTCGTCATGGGGTCTACGACCGTGGGCGCGGCGGCGGGCTGGTCCTTCTGGGCGCGCAGGTGGATATAGCCGGCCAGGGCGGCGCTGACGGCTCGGCGGGTCAGCCGCAGGTCCGCGCCCAGGCTGCGCAGGATGCTGCCGCCGGCCCCGTCCGGCTCGGCGATCAGTCCTAGGAGCAGGTGCTCGCAGCCCACGTAGTTGTGGCCGAACGAAGTGGCCTCGGTGACGGCGAGTTCGAGGGCCGATGCCGCTTGGCTGCCGATCTTGAGGCCGACCTCGGGGATGGCGTCGAGCGTGGGATCGGAGTCAGAGTCGGAGGCGGCCACGGGGGCGCTCACCGGGGCAGCGGCGGGTGGGAACTGGCGGTCTAGTTCGCGGCGCACCTGTTCGGGTTCGATGTCGATGGCGCGAAGGACCGACAGTGCCAGGTTGCCGTTCTCGGCGAGGATGCCCGCGAGCAGGTGCTCCGTGCCGACCTCGGCGGCGGAGTGGTCACGCGCATCCTTGACCGCCAGCTTCACCACGCTGCGCGCGCGGTCGGTGAAGTGCGTCAGGCGGTTGGACTGGTTGTCGAGGCCCACGCCGGGCGTGAGCGTGGCCTCGCGGATCGCGGTGACCCGCCTGACCGCCGTTTCGAGCGCTCGCTGGCAGACCGCTGAGACCGGCACCCCAGACTCCTTGATCGCCTCGGCGAGTTCATCGGACACATAGATATTGATCTTCGGCATGATGCCTCCCCTATGGGGTTAGTAAAGGGTTATGTGTTGTGTGTACCCCCTATGGGGTTAGTCGTCAATGGGGCGGGCGGACTGGGCAGTCCTAGGCAGGCTGCGCAAGCTGGGCGGCCCACGTTAGATCGAGCGCTGATAGGAGTGGAACGCACGGGTGGAGCCCGAGGTCGGACGGAGACCGTCGGCCGCACGGGCGCGCAGCATCCGCCCGTCCTGCGCCACGTGCTCGACCTCTGTCATGGTGCCGAGCAGCTCGCGGCCACGCGCCGGGTCGGCGTCCGGCCCGAGCTCGAGGGTGATCGCGTCGCCGTGCAGTTCGGCTTTCAGCTGGTCCGGGGTGCCCTCGATGACGATCCGGCCCTTGTCCACGATCGCGAGCCGGTGGGCGAACTGGTCGGCTTCTTCGAGGTAGTGCGCGGTGAGCAGGACGGTCAAGCCGCGATCCCACGCCAGCTCCCTGATCTGCTCCCACATCTCGGCCCGCGCCTCGGGATCCAGGCCGGTGGTCGGCTCGTCGAGGAACAGCACCCGGGGCTCGTGGATGAGGCCCATGGCGACGTCCAGCTTGCGCTTCATCCCGCCGGAGTAGGTCTTGACCAGGCGGTCCGCGGCAGCGGTCAGGGCGAACCGGTCGAGCAGCTCGGTGGCCTGGAGGTTCAGCTCGTGGCCGCGCAGACCGTAGATCCGGCCCTGAAGCAGGAGGTTCTCCCGTCCGGTCGCCTGGACGTCGACTCCTGACTCCTGCGCGACGTACCCGATCGCGCGACGTACGGCGGCCTGTTCGCGGACGATGTCGCGGCCTGCGACGGTCGCCGAGCCCGAGGTCGGCGCGGAGAGCGTCGTGAGCAGCCGGACCACGGTGGACTTGCCCGCGCCGTTGGGGCCGAGCAGGCCGAACACCGAGCCGGACGGAATCTGGAGACTGATGCCGCGCACCGCCTCGATTCCGCCCTCGTACGTCTTGACCAGCTCTCTGGCGTCCACGGCCAGTTCCCCTGCAGCGAACATCGCTACCCTCCCGGATTGCAGGCGGAGTGACTCCGCAGCAGACACGATATAGCTCGACTGATAAAAGTCAAGACATATCGCGTTGAGGAAGCGCGGGGTGTCGGTGTCCTATATAGCTACGGCGCTACGGGAAGGGCGAGTCGGGGCGATCGGGCGGGTGACTGGGCGGGTGATTGGACAGATGGGGTGGATAGCTGTGGACAGTTACAGCAGGTACTACACGTACTTCATGTACCTCACGGCAGGCGCGGGGAGACGATTACACCCAGCAGGCCGGGGCCGACGTGTGCCCCGAGTACCGCGCCGACCTCGGATACCGTGAGGTCGCTTTCGCGGTCACGTCCGGCCAGGCTCGGCAGTTGGGCACGCAGGCGCTCGGCCAGCAGCTCAGCCCTCGGGACGGAGCTGAGGTGGTGGACCGCGATGTCGACCGCGTCCTGGCCCGCGCGTTCCAGGACCACCTGCTCCAGGCGGGCGATCGCACGGGCGGCGGTGCGGACCTTCTCCAGCGGCTCGACTCGGCCGTCGACCAGGTGGAGCAGCGGTTTCACCGCGAGTGCGGACCCCAGGAACGCCTGGGCCGAGCCGATCCGTCCGCCCCGGCGCAGGTATTCCAGGGTGTCCACGTAGAAGAACGCGGAGGTCATCGTCGCCCGCTTGGCTGCCGCCGCCGCGCATTCTGCCGCGGACTCTCCCTGCGCCGCCGCGTCTGCCGCAGCCAGCGCCGCGTAGCCGAGGCCCATGCCCACGGAGCGCGAGTCGACGACCTCGACCGGAATGGACGCCGCGGAAGCGGCCAGGACCGCTGATTCGTGGGTCGCCGAAAGTTCGCTCGAAAGATGCACCGACACGATGCCGGTCGCGCCCGCCTCGGCCAGCTCGCGGTAGTGCGCAGCGAACTGCTCCGGTGACGGCCGGGACGTGGTCGCCGCCTGCCGTTTACGCAGTGCGTCCATCAGCGCGGCGTGGGCCTCCGGTGTGCCCTCGGTGTACGACTCACGGCCGATCACCACCTGGAGCGGTACGACCGTGATGCCTGCCGCAGCCGCACGATCAGATGCCAAACACGCAGTCGAATCCGTCACCACCGCTGTCCGACCGGCCATACGTCGCACCATAGTCGATGATCGGTCGGTAGTCTCAGCTGCCGTCCCAGCCAACTGCAGTCACGCCGCCATGAGTTCGCGCCAGTCCGGCATCAGCTCGTTTACCAGCGCCTCCGTGCGCGGATGCAGGCCCTGGACGCCGTGTACGTACCAGGTGCGCTTGTAGAGCCCTTCGATGGCTCCGCGCAGCCGCTCGGGGTCCTGGGTCGCCGCCGTCGCGCGCAACAGACCGCGCCACAGCTCCTCGTCGTCAGGGCTGCCGCGCATGCCGGCCTTGACCGCGTCGATCGCGAGTTCGGCCTCGCCGCCCGCGATGCAGGAGTCGGCCAGCTGCAGCGCGGTGTCCGCGACGACCGCCGGGACCTGCGCCTCGGCGACCTCGTAGGCCAGCCAGCCGTAGCGGTTCGGCTCACGGTCGGCCAGGTACGGTCCGCGCACCAGGTCGAGCGCGCCGGTGAGCAGTCGGTCGCGCTGCTTCGGGTCCTGGAGCGACGCGTCGTAGAGCCCCCGCGACTGCAGGGACACGAACATGTCCCAGTCCGACCATACGTACGGGCCGAGCCTCAGGCGTCCCTCGGCGTCCGTATGCAGGTTCGGCTGCCCGTGCGGATCGTTGCCGAGCCAGGAGGACAGCCGCGCGAAGGTCGCCTCGGCCACGTCGGCGGTGGCTCCGCGCGGCCACAGCGCCGCGGCGAGCACACGCGGGTGCACGCCGTCCCGGTGGACCAGCAGGAAGACGAGCGCTTCGTTCAGCAAGCCGGCGCGTTCGGGCTCGATGAAGCCGGTGCCGGTCACCTCGAGCGAGCCGAGTACGGACGCGTACACGGCGGGCGGCTCGTCGGGCAGCGGGCCGCTGTAGCCCACCGACTGGTGGATCGGCGCGGCGGTGACGTCGGTGCCCTCGATGTCGCAGACCGCCTTGAAGAGGCCGAGCACCGCGACGTACTGCTCGTCGGGCAGCAGCTGGGCCTGGGCCTCGATGCCGAGCAGCGGAGCCGAGACCCGGCCCTCGGGCGTCACGGTCAGCTGCCAGGTCGCTCCGGTCACGTCCCCGGAGACCACGAAGCCGAGGCCCATCCGGGAGGCCGTGCCGGCCACGTTCGAGAGCCGGGCCAGGATCGCCGGGTGCGGCTCCTCGGCGATGAGGACGAAGTGCGGCGGGAAGGAGCTGGCCTGGCTGGCCCGGGAGCGGCCGTCCAGCACCGAGTCGAGCCCGGCGGAGCTCAGGGCCTTGGTACGCTCGGCGGCCTCGGTCTCCAGGCTCGGCAGGATCTCGTCGAGGGTGCGCACGTGCCGGACCCGAGCCGGGGCCAGCGGGGTCAGGTCGCCGGAGAAGCCGACGAGGGTGACGGTCATCCGGTCGGACCAGGAGTTGGTGGCCAGCTCGACGGCGAGCGCGGCCAGCACGGCGCGCCGGACCTCGGGCGCCCCGTCCAGGCCGATCAGCCCGCGCGCCTCCTCCAGGTCGATCATCAGCCGGTCCCCGCCGACCGCGCCGATGGTGACCAGCCCGGGGTACGGGGCGAAGCGGCGGTGCGCGGCCGAGGCGTCCACGTCCACGATGCCGGGACGGGGGAAGTTCCACGAGCGGCCGTCCGCGGCGGTGAACCACGGGGCGGGCGGCTGCACCGGGTCGGTGGCCGGGCCGGGCTTGCTCAGCAGCAGCTCGATGCCCTCGTCGCGCAGTCGCACCGCGTACGCGGCGGGCACGCACTGCCCGCGCTCGGCCAGCCCGGCGGACAGCCCGCGCAGGGCGAGGTCCAGGAACCAGACCTCCACCTCGCCCGCGCCGATCCGGATCGACTCCTCGGCGACCGCGCCGTCCCCGTTGGCGGTGACCGGACGTCGGCCGAAGATCCGGTTCCACAGCTGGCGGCGGCGGTGCCGGCCGAGCGCCTTGAGCAGCCCGGCAGCCAGCAGCGGCGAGGCGGCCAGGCCGTACAGCACCCGGCTCTCGGTGGACGGGGCCTGACTCTCCTCGGGCGAGTGCGCGCCGCGGTGGGACGGCCGGGGCACGTCGCGGGCGGTCGTGGTGGTGGTCGTGTCCTGCGTCGCTGTGCTGTTTTGTGCTGTGCCGTTCTGCGCGGTGCCGTTCTGCGCGGTGCTGCTTTGAACAGTGCTGCCTTGCGCTGTGCTGCTTTGCGCGGTGCCGTTCTGCGCGGAGGTCGTGTCCTGCTGCGCCGGGGGCGCCTCGATGGCCAGGTGACCGGCGGCCGCCGCGGCGGAGGCCACCCTGGCGATCTCGTCGGCGGACTGGGCCACGGCCGGGACAGTAGCCGGAACGGTGCTCGGGGCAGTGACTGGAGCAGAGACCGGAGCAGAGACCGGAGCCTGGGCGGTGATCGTCGGCAGGCCGGTGGCCGGAACCGGGGTCAGGGCCGTGGGGGCGGTCTGGGTCTGGGAGGATCCACCGGACGCGGTGGACGTGCCCTGAGAAATACTGCCCTGAGAAACACCGCCCTGGGAGACACTCCCCTGTCCCGGCGCCAGCTGCGCGGCCGAGCCGGTCGTCGTGCCCCCGGCCTGGCTCGGGCTGAGATTGTCGGGTGAGGTGGGCGGGGTCTCCAGGACGAGGTCGCCGCCGATGGCGTCGGCGGGCATCATCAGGATCCAGCCGGGCCGGATCAGCGCGGCGTTGGTGAGAACGGAGCCGTCCGGCTGCACCCGGTCCTTGTTGAGCGCGTAGATCTCCTTGTACCTGCGGCCGTCGCCGAGGTGGCGCTGCGCGATCTCCCAGAGCGAGTCGTGGTGGCGGCCGTGCGGCGGCTGGACCCGGTAGAGCTTGGTGCCGGCGTTCGCCGCCGACGTCGACGTCGAGTCGTCGGCGACGCGCAGCCCTGATTCGCCGCGCACCGCCGGGAGGTTGGACGCCGCCGCCGGATGGGCCGAGCCGGCCGGAAGCGCGGCATACTGCTGCCCGGCCGGAAGCACTCCCGCGGAGGCCGTGGTCGGCGCCCTGGCCGGGTCCGGCGGGGCGGCGCCGAGATGCGAGAGGTTGGGCACGAACGAGGCGGCCGAGGCCGTGATCAGCAGCAGCGCGGCGATCAGCTGCCGGGCGAGGAACTGGCTGGGCCCTGCGGCGGGCACCCGGGCGGGCATGCCGATCCCGCGGGCCGCCGCGATGAACTCCACCACCACGCACGCGGCGAACTGCGCCCACGCCAGCCAGACGATGACTGCCAGGGCATTGAGCAGCACGTTCGGCGTGATCGACTGGTTGAACGAGTCCGCGGACGGCAGGTGGTGCGGCAGCGGCCAGCCGATGTAACGCACCAGGGCGTACGGGATCGCGCCGAGCAGGACTGCCAGCACCAGGAACGCGCCGAGCCCCTTGAACACGTCCCCCGACGTACGGCGGTGCTTGATCCGTTGTGGCTGCGGTGACCACCGCTCGGCCACAGGGCGGGTGGGTGTGCTCGTGGGTGGCGCCATGAAGTTCCTCGCTCTCCGTCTCAGGTCCCTGGCTGGGGATAGGCGGTCGCGCTTGCCTTGGCAGTGAAGTTCGGCGAATAGAACATGCCGAGCAGGATCGGCGAGTAGGTAATCGTCACATGTACAGTAAAGTCGGGAACGGTCTGACCGGTAGATGTAGTAGCCGTTCCTGGCACATCACAGACAACCGCGCCGTCCGGGAGCCCGGACGCGTCGCCGACGGCCTTCGCCCTGTTGCACGCGGCATCCGCCTCGATGGTGAGCGTGTCAAGTCTCAGATCAGCCGGGTTCAGCTCCTCGGCGCCGGCGCGCGCGGCCTGTTCGGCGATGTCGCCGGCCCGCTGCCGTTCGGTGATCGCCAGACCGCCGTCCACCACCAGCCCGGCCAGCATCATCGCGATCAGGGCCCAGAAGATGACGGCGAAGGTGAACGAGCCGCGCTCGCCGCTCGGACGGTGTATCCGGACGCTGAAGGTGTGTGTCTGCAACCGTGTCCGCGTCATCCGGTCCTCCGGAACACGTCGAGCGGCGCGGCCGAGTAGCTGACGATCGTCTGCGCGGGCAGGCCGAACCAGTTCAGCCCGGACAGGTCGACGACGCAGGACACTTCGATCGTGTACAGCTCGCCGCGCGCGAAGCCGTTGTACGGGGCCGCCTTACTGGTCGCCTCCACCTGGGTCACGGTGTACGACGTGCAGGTGTTCCCGAGGTCGGCCGCCGCGGCCTGCTGTGCGGCGATGTTCGCGGAGGCGTCGGTACGCTCCAGCGAGCCCATCCGTGCGGCATCCCGCGCGGCGCCCTGCACGGTGCCGCGCGCGTCCACCAGCACGCCGAAGCAGACCAGGATCATGATGAAGCCGACGACCAGCGGCGTGAGCAGCACGACCTCGATGATGGACACGCCGGACTCGGACGTGCCGGACTCGGACCTGCTGGCTCGCAGCTGTTTCATACTCACGGCGTGTCCGGGATGAACTGCTCGACCGGCCCCGTGCTGGTCTCGCTCACGGTCAGGTTCGCCCACGGGAACAGCGAGGGCACCGTCGCGGTCACCTGCACGGACACCGTCCAGCCCTCCTGGCCGCTGTGGCCGGCCGCGTCGGTGGTCACCAGGGAGCCGTTGAGCAGGTTCGGCGCGAGCTGGGTGATCCACCCGCTCGCCGAGGTCTTGGCGTCGCCGGACCAGTCCCGGCCCGGGTTGCCGGCCTCGGCGCGGGCCACCCGGTCGCCCTCCTGGGCCGCGGCGATGGCGACGTGCCGGGCGAAGAAGTACAGCGCGAACTGGACCGTGGCGAACAGCAGGAAGAACAGCAGCGGGGTGAGCAGTACGAACTCGATCGCCGAGACGCCGCTCTCACGGTTCTTACCGCGCACGCCGGCCCTGCCGGGTGCGCGGCCGACGTCCCGGCGGAGTCGACCTCCCCCGTGCCACCGCCTCACTTAGCCGCGCCCCCGCCACCACCACAGCCGTTGGTCGCGCCGGTGGTGCCGGCGATGCAGTTGCTCACGCTGGTGGCCTTGGTCTGCAGCGCCTGCGAGATGACGTACCCGACCACCGCGACGATAGTCACGACGATCATCGAGATCACCACCCACTCGACCGCCGACGCGCCCCGCTCCAACTCGCCGGAACGGACCTTCGCGAAGCGGGCGCGCAGGTCCACCCACGCGTACTGCAGCGCTGCGTCGCCTCCGAACATTCTGCCCATCGCAGTTCCCTCCACTAGGTTGGCCGTGGTCATCGCAACTGGAAGATGCGGACCATGGCTGGATAGAGAATGAAGATCAGGAACCCCGCGCACAGCAGCATCTGCGCCACCAGCATCGACTGGGAGCGCGCCCCCGCCTTCCCCTCCATCTCGGCCAACTCGCGCCGCCGCATGGTCTCGGCCCGAGAGGCCAGCGAGGAGCGGACCTTCGCCCCGTCGTCGGCCACCAGGGTGAGCGCGGCCCCGAGGTCGGTCAGCTCCTTGATGCCGAGGTCGTCCCCGAGCTGACCGAGCGCGGTCCACTGCGGGACGCCCGCCAGCCGCGCGTCGGTCAGGCAGTCGCGCACCCGGCGCAGCGCCCAGCCGTCGCTGACCTCGGCCGCGGACATCAGCGCCTCCGGCAGGCCGCGGCCGCCCGCCAGGTTCATCGACACCAGGTCCAGGTACGCGGCGATGACCCGGCGCAGGTCCTCCCGCTTGGCCGAGGCGTCCCGGCGCACCTCGGCGTCCGGCAGCACGAAGAAGAGCCCGCCGAAGGCCAGCGCCAGCCAGAGCGGGACGATCGGGGTCAGGTGCAGGCCCCACAGCCAGGTGATCGCGAACAGGATCGGCCCGAACAGGAAGCCCATCGCGCCCAGCCCCACCTTGGTGACCAGGAACTCCTGCCAGGAACGCTCCAGCACCGCCAGATCCGCCCTGATCGAACGCTGCTGCCAGCCCTGCCTCGCATAGAACTGCGCGATCCGGAAGCCGAGGCGCTCCCTGACCGAGTTGGGCTCCGTGGTCGGCGCGCCGAACTGCCCGCGCGCCCGCAGCGCGTCGATCTGGGCCACCTGCGCGGCCGCCCCGGGACGGCTCGGCACCAGGGCCCGGACGAACACGAACAGGCCGAGCCCGGTCACCCCTCCGATCAGCACCTCGGCGATCATCGGAGACCCTCCTTCCGCACGCAGTACAGGAAGCGGCCCGGGAAGCGGCTCGGGAAGCGGATCATCAGAGACCCTCCGTCCGCACGCAGTACAGGAAGCGGCCCAGGAAGCGGCTCGGGAAGCGGATCATCAGAGACCCTCCGTCCGGACCCGAATCAGGAACCGGCTCGGCGGATCCACCTTGGCCAGCCGGCGCAGCCACCAGAAGCCGAGGCCGAACAGCGCGAGCACCCCGGCCAGCACGGCCTCGCCCAGCGGAGAGCCGTAGGGCCGCACGAAGTTGCGGTTGAACACGGCCATGCCGAGCACGAAGATCACCACCACCGCGACGATGATCTGGACCGAGCGGCGGGTCCCGGCCCGCTGCGCGATGACCCGCTGGCGCATGTCCACCTCTTCGCGGGCCGACTTGGCCAGCGCGGTGAGGACCTCGCGCAGCCCGGGGCCGCGCAGCTTCGAGTTGAGGATCAGCGCCGCGATGACCAGGTCGGCGGACGGGTCGTTCAGGTCGTCCGCGAGGTACTGCAGCGCCTCGGGCAGCGGCGTGCGGCCGCGCAGCCGGTCGAGCAGGGCATTGAGATGCCCGCGCAGCACCGGGTCCGCGCCGCGCGCCGTGGACGGGATCGCCTGCTCGAGGCCGACCGCCCCGGCGATCGTGTCGCGCAGCGACTCGGTCCACATCGCCAGCGCCTCGACCTGACGCATCGCCAGCTTCTCCGAGGCCGCGCCGCCGAACAGCTGGCTCCAGAAGAACACCAGCACCACCGCGGCCACGCCGAGCACCGGCCACTGGCTCACCAGCCCGACCAGCAGTCCGAGGCCGAGCGCGATGATCCCGCGCTGCCCGATCCGGCGCAGCGTCCGCGCCGCCGAGCCGCCGTCCGGGTCCTTCGGCTTCGACGGCCAGCCCACCAGGCCCGCGACGATCAGCCCGAGGCCGAGACCGGTCGCGAGGCCGACGACGATCGCCAGGGCGGTGTCCTGGGTGAACAGCTGGACGGGATTCATGGGTGCTCCTACCTCCACAGCCCGCTGGGCACGTACCCGTTCTGGACCAGCTCTTCGAGGCAGGAGATCGGCGAGTGCGGCACCCCGCGCCCGTCCAGTCCCGGGGCGAACACCTCGGACGACAGAACCCTGCCGTCCACGCCGTTGACCTCGCGCACGGAGGAGACGTAGCGGCGCAGACTGCCGCCGCGCACGTAGTCGTTGCGCTTCTCGATGAAGACCACGAAGTCGATCGCGCCCGCGATGAGCATGTGCGAGGCCTCCACCGGGAGCCGCTCGTTGGCCTGCAGCGCGTAGGTCGAGATGCGGTTGAACACCTCGAGCGAGGAGTTGGCGTGGATCGTGGACAGCGAGCCGTCGTTGCCCTGCGACATCGCGTTGAGCATCGTCACGATCTCGTCGCCGAGCACCTCGCCGACGATGACCCGGGAGGGGTTCATGCGCAGCGAGCGGCGCACCAGCTCGGCCATCGAGATGAAGCCGAGGCCCTCCGAGTTCGGCAGCCGCTCCTCGAAGGCCACCGCGTTCGGGTGCAGCTCGGGGAACTGGTCCAGGCCCAGCTCCAGGGCCCGCTCGACCGTGATCAGGCGCTCGTGCGCCGGGATCTCGTTGGCCATGGCCCGCAGCAGCGTGGTCTTCCCGGCGTTGGTGGACCCGGCGATCATCAGGTTCTTGCGGGCCGCCACCGCGGCGGCCAGGAAGGAGCCGAGCTCGGGCACGACGGTTCCGTTGCCGACCAGGTCGGACAGGAACACCTTGCCGAGGCGGGCGCGGCGGATGGAGATGGCGGGGCGGCGGGTGACGTCCATCACCGCGGACAGCCGGGAGCCGTCCGGCAGCCGCAGGTCCAGCTGCGGGTTCGCCGAGTCGAAGGGGCGCGACGAGAGCCCCGAGTACGCGCCGAGGAGCTGGACCAGCTCGATCAGTTCCTCGTCGGACTCGGCGACCGGATCGCCCATCACCTCGCGGCCGTCCGCGTAGGACAGGAACACCCGGTCGCAGCCGTTGACGTCGATGTTCTCGATCTCCGAGTCGTCCAGCAGCGGCTGCAGCCGGCCCACGCCGAAGAGCGCCGCGTGGATGCCGGAGGCCAGCGCCTCCTCCTCCTCGGCGTTCGGCGGGGTGCGTCCGACCGTGACCTCGCCGCGGGCGTGCTCCTCGAGCACCTGGCCGATCACGGCGCGGGCGTACTGCCGCTCGTCCTCGGTGCTCATCACCGCCAGCCCGGAGAGCTGGTCCAGCCGGCGCTGTTCGGCGATCCGGTCGCCGGTCTCCTGGCGCAGCCGCTTGACTAGTCCGTGGTCCATCAGACCCCCACCGGCGGCCGGGTCAGCCCGTATCGGCGGGTGATGGACAGCGCGACGTCGCGGGCCGAGCGGATCAGCAGCGACTTGTCCACCCTGGCGCGGCCCCGGCCGTTGAGCGCGGCGGCCCCGTCCGAGTCGTCCGCGATGACGCCGAGCACCTCGCCGCCGCCCGCGGTCACCGAGAGCAGCTCGCCGACCTGGCTCGCCACCCGGCGGGCGTCCTTGGGCGGGGCGATCAGCACCACCCCGATCGGCGGGCGGGCCACCGAGGCCGAGGAGCCCTGGCTGCCGTGCAGCCGGCTCGACAGGCCGTTGACGCGGTCGCGCACGTGCGCCACCTGCTCGGCGTCGGCGCGGGCGATCAGCAGCACGAGCGCGGCGTACGGCATGAGTTCCAGGGTCGGCGAGTCGGGGCCGACCCGGCCGCAGTCTGCCACCACGTCGGCGCCGTTGGGGATCGATCCGTAGTGGTCGAAGCAGCGGCCCAGCTGCGGCCAGTGCCCGGACACCGCGGCCGCCTGCTCCGCGGTGCCGAGGCCGACCAGGACCTCGAGGCCGCCGGTGATCCGCTGCATGTGCTCGGGCAGCGCGGCCGCCTCGAAGCCACGGCGCGCGGCGATGGCGATGGACAGCAGGCCGCGGTTCGGGTCCAGCGGGCCGCCGTGCTCGGCCGCCATCCGGTAGACCAGGTCGCCGCCGTGCGGATCGCACTCGGCGACGAGCGCGCGGCGCGGCCAGGCGGCGGCGAGCGCGACGGAACTCGTCGTGACTCCGGGCGATCCCTTGTCCCCCGCGACGACAATCAGTGCCATGTTTTCAGAACCCGGCTACTGCGTGTGCTTGTCGAAGACGAGCACGAGGTTGCCGCCGGAGGCGGCCTGGAGGACGGCGCTCGCGGACTGCTGGCCCAGCACCAGCGAGATGTCCAGCGTGCCGGAGGGGTTGACCGTGCCGAGGTCGTACACGCGCACGCCCGAGATGATCGGCGCCGTGGTGAAGCCGTCGGACAGGAACTGCTGGCCGGTGAGGTCCGCGTTCTTGTTCGACACGTAGTAGCCGGTCACGGTGTCCCCCACCTGGATTCCGACCGGATAGTCCCCGTCCTTGAGCGAGATGCCGATCACCTCCTGGCCCTGGGCCAGCGGGACCGCGCTGCTGAGCATCGGCCCGACCAGCAGGGTGCCGGGCAGCAGGTCGGTGGTCGCGGTGTAGCCGCCCAGCAGGCCTCGCTGGACCTGGGACCATGTCACGTAGTTGATGCTGGTGTCCACCGCGACCATCACCTCGCTGAGGTCGGCCACGGTGACGACCTGGCCCTGCGGCACCCGCTTGGAGACCTCGGCCACGCCGACCCGGTCGCCGGCGCGCTGCTGCAGGTACACCGAGGCGAGCGCGCCGACCAGCACCAGCAGCAGGCCGAGGGCGGCCAGCGCCGGCTTGCGGTCCCGCGGCGCGGACGGGGCGCGGACGGTGGCGGCAGGCGGCACTACGGGGGTCGTCGGTGGCGGCACCGGACGGCCGGCGAGAGTAGAAGCAGAGGGCTTCCATCCGCCGGAGTCCGCCGGCGGTGCGCCGTTGTCGTTGCTCTTCACGGTGTTCAGGCCCCCCGGCCAGTCGGATCGTAAGGGTCGCGCGGGAGGTGGCGGCCCGGATCGGAAGCTGATAGTACCTGCGTGGTGACGGTATCGAACAGCCCCCACGGGTCAAGATCCCAGAACGTTTCGCCTGTTCGGTGTCCCGTCGGGGGTATCGGACGGCTGGTCAGAAAACGTTTCGGTTAAATCCGCCTTCTGCGACTACCGGCAGGTCAGCCGCGCGGGTACGATCCGTAGCCGACTTGTCACCGCTGAATCCTGTTTGTCATTGTTGCAATGAATCATCTACTGAATCATCACCGCGCCGGACGGGAACCCATGCGCCGCCGCAGAATGTTGACCACTTTGCGCCTGACTCATGCGCACCGGGCCGCTGCGCGGTTAACTACTGCACACTGGGGCACCATGCGCGTCATTCTCGCGTGCGCATTGACGGTGCTCCTGGCAGGCTGCGCGGCCGGTGCGGCCCAGCCACCCGCGGCGCTGTCCGGCGTCAACCCATCACAGTCCGCGACGACAGTGACGCCCTCCGCGACGGCCACCGTCGCCGGACAGATCCCTGCGGACTACAAAGTGGACATCGAGATCAACCCGTCCGGGAACGCGACTCAGGACGCGCTGATCCAGCAGACCCGGGCGATGCTGATGGCGTACGAACAGGCGGTCTCGCGCAACGCGCCGAACGACCCGCTGTACCAGAGCCTCACCACGTCCAGGGCGCGGATCAACCTGTACTCGATGGTCAACGTCTTCGCGGCGGCCGACGAGCGGCCGACCGGCTCGGTGCGTTTCTATCAGTTCACCGCGAAGCCGGTCGGAAGCGTGGCGGACGTGCTGCTCTGTGAGGACACTTCGAAGGTGGTTCCGGTCAGCTTCACGACCGGGAAGAAGACGGGGGCCGCGGCAACCGGTTCGGCGGCGTATTCGTGGTGGGACACCGGGTTCAAGAAGGACTCGGGTGGTAAATGGACCATCGTGTACGTCGCGTCCCAGGTGGGGAGGCAGTCATGCAGGTGACCGTGAACGTCCGGCGGGCGACCAGGTGGGTCGCCGCAGCGGCCCTGCTGGGCGGGCTGGGCTTGACAGCCGGCTCCGGCGCGCAGGCGGACACCGCCGGGACGAACGGCGAGTTGATCTTCACCAACATCGCGCTGTCCGGATCCCGCAGCGCGCCGGGGCAGACCAACCCGCCGATCGGCTGGGTACCGCCCAAGTGCTGGCTGGAGCCGAACTCGGGCCTCGGCGTCGACCCGGCTTACACCCCGGCCGGCTTCGCTCAGTACATGGCCCAGATCAACGCGCTCTACAAGCACACCGGCGAAACGGACCTGCAGACCGAAACCGACAAGATCTACGCGCAAGGCCTGGGCGCGGACCCGGTCGTCGGGATCACCCACCCGGCCTACAACCACGACCTGACCGACGGCATGTGGTACATGATCTCGTGCTCCAGCGATGCCGTCTACGCGGACTACGAGGCCTTCAAGAAGAGCCTGGGCGTCACCAACGACTACGAGGAATGGTTCTGGCTGACCAACGGGACCTCGCCGCCCGGCGTCGCGGTCGCGGATCCGGAACTGCTGGCCGAGTACGCGGCCGCGAACACCCTGGTGAATCCCGGCTGGCCGACCATGAGCCCGGACAAGAACATGACGCAGACCGTGAACCTGCCCACCCTCGTCACCAACGCGGCAGGGAACAACGGCTTCGGGCAGTACTCGGCCACCGCGACGCTGACGACCACAAATCAGTCCAGCACCGTCACCGCGGTACCAACCTCGGTCACCTTCACCTCGGACGGGATGTCGCCGTCCTCGGTCTCGTGCAGGTTCAACGCCGACGGGAGCCTGCAGGCCGGCTGCGAGCTCAACTGGTACAAGTCCAGCTCGGCAGGCTACACGCTGCAGGAGAGCACCACCTGGAACGTGAGCTGGGACGGCCACGCCGGAGCGGCCGGTTGGCCCAAGCAGATCGGCCCGTTCACGCAGACCTATCCCAATCCGGTGATCGTCCAGGAGATCCAGACCGTGGTCGGGCAGTGACTTGCCCGGCAGTGATCCCGCGTCGATGGTGAGAGCGCTCAGTTCAACTGACTGAGCAGCAACGCGGCCCAGGCCCCGAACAGCAGGTAGGGGCCGTAGGCCACCTCCAGGCGGCGCCAGGTCAGGTGCCGCGCGCTGCGGGTGGCGATGACGATGAGCGAGACCAGCGCGGCGCTGACCGTGCCGAGCAGCACGCCGACGTACACCACCGGGATGCCCCGCCAGCCGAGGTAGAGCCCGATGACGCCGGCCAGCTTCACGTCGCCGTAGCCCATCGGCCCGAACATCGCGATCAGGTAGAAGAGCCCGTAGAGCACGGCCATCGAGACCAGCGCCGTCACCAGGTCCCGCACGCTCGACGAGTCCCGTCGCAGCGCCGTGATCAGCCCGAAGCCGAGCAGCCCGACCGCGTACAGCGGGAAGACGATCCGGTTCGGCAGCAGCTTGGTCCGCGCGTCGATGATCGCGAGCGTGACGCTGGCGACCGCGAAGAGTCCGTACACGACCACCGCGATCGCCAGCTGTGCGCCCGTGAGCGTGAGACTGCTGGTTGTCATCGGACGCTGCATTCAGTCATCGGACGCTGGGTGTACTAGGCCGGAACCACGTTCACCAGCTTCGGCGCGCGCACGATGACCGTGCGCACCGCGCGCCCGTCCAGTGCCCGCTGCACGCCCTCGCTCGCCAGCGCCAGCTCGCGCAGCGCGTCCTCGGCGATGTCCGGCGGCACCTGCAGCTTGTCGCGCAGCTTGCCCGCGACCTGCACGACGCACGTCACCTCGTCCGTGACCAGGTACTGCGGATCGGCCACCGGGAACGGCACGTACGCGACCGTGCCCTCGTGCCCCAGCCTGCCCCACAGCTCCTCGGCCAGGTGCGGCGCGATCGGCGCGACCATCACGACCAGCGCCTCGGCCACCGGCCGCGGGACCTCGGGCAGCTTGGTCAGGTGGTTGTTCAGCACGATCAGCTTTGCGATGGCCGTGTTGAAGCGCAGGTTGTCCAGGTCCTCGCGGACCCCGGCGATCGCGACGTGCAGGGCGCGCAGGGTCGGCAGGTCAGGCCCGGTGGACCCGACGCGCACCCGGCCGGTCTCCTCGTCCACCACGTTGCGCCAGACCCGCTGCAGGAACCGGAACGAGCCGGCCACCGCCTTCGTCTCCCAGGGCCGCGAGACGTCCAGCGGCCCCATCGACATCTCGTAGACGCGCAGCGTGTCCGCGCCGTAGGTGTCGCAGAACTCGTCCGGGGACACCGAGTTCTTCAGCGACTTGCCCATCTTCCCGTACTCGCGCTGGACCTTCTGGCCCTGGAAGTAGTAGACCCCGTCAACCTCCTCGACCTCCTCGGCGGGCACGTAGACGCCGCGCTGGTCGGTGTAGGCGTAGGCCTGGATGTAGCCCTGGTTGAACAGCTTGCGGAACGGCTCGGCCGAGGTGACGTGCCCCAGGTCGAACAGCACCTTGTGCCAGAACCGGGAGTACAGCAGGTGCAGCACCGCGTGCTCGGCGCCGCCGACGTACAGGTCCACGCCGCCGACGTCGTCCGCGTCGCGCGGCCCCATCCAGTACTTCTCGACCTCGACACCGACGAAGCGCTCTTCGTTGGTCGGGTCCAGATAGCGCAGCGGATACCAGCACGAGCCGGCCCACTGCGGCATCGTGTTGGTCTCCCGCCGGTACCGCCGCACGCCCCGGCCGTCGCCCAGGTCCAGCTCCGCCTCGACCCAGTCGGTCGCGCGGGCCAGCGGCGGGGCAGGCTCGGAGGTCGCGTCGTCCGGGGCGAAGGGGTGCGGCGCGTAGTCGTCGATCTCGGGCAGCTCCAGCGGCAGCATCGAGTCGGGCAGCGCGACGGCGTGCATCGGGTCTTCGACGTCGTACACGATCGGGAACGGCTCGCCCCAGTAGCGCTGCCGGGAGAACAGCCAGTCGCGCAGCCGGTAGGTGACGGTGCCGGTACCCGTGCCCTGCTCCTCCAGCCAGCCGATGATCCGCTTGGACGCAGCGCGAACGACCAGGCCGTCCAGCGAGACCTCGGCGTTGGCCGAGTTGACCACCGGGGCGTCGTAGGAGTCATAGGCCTCGGTCCAGGCCGTTACATCCTCCGACCCGTTCGGGCCGGGCGAGACCACGATCCGCATCGGCAGCTCGAAGGCGCGGGCGAACTCGAAGTCACGCTGGTCGTGCGCCGGAACGGCCATGATGGCGCCGGTGCCGTAACCCCACAGCACGTAGTCGGCGACGAACACCGGGATCTGCTCGCCGTTGACCGGGTTAATGGCGTACGCGCCCGTGAACACGCCGGTCTTCTGCCGGCCCTCGCTCTGCCGCTCGACCTCGGACTTGGCCGCAGCCTGCGCCTTGTACGCGGCAACTGCCGAGGCCGGGGACGCCGCCCCGCCCGTCCACGCATCCTTGGTCCCGGCCGGCCAAACCTCAGGCGTGATCTCATCCACCAGCGGATGCTCGGGCGCCAGCACCATGTACGTCGCGCCGAACAGCGTGTCCGGCCGGGTGGTGAAGACCTCGATTGCGCCCGTCATGTCCGCAGCTTCGACCGCGAACCGGACCCGGGCACCCTCCGAGCGCCCGATCCAGTTGCGCTGCATCAGCTTGATCGGCTCGGGCCAGTCCAGCCGGTCCAGGTCGTCCAGCAGCCGGTCGCCGTACGCGGTGATCCGCATCATCCACTGGCGCAGGCTGCGCTTGAAGACCGGGAAGTTGCCGCGCTCGGAGCGGCCGTCGGCGGTGACCTCCTCGTTGGCCAGCACGGTGCCCAGCCCGGGACACCAGTTGACCGGGGCCTGGGCGATATAGGCCAGCCGGTACCCGTCGATCACGTCGGCCCGCTCGCCCGGACCCAGGTCCGCCCACGCGCGGCCGTCCGGGGTCGCCCGGACCCCGGCCTCGAACTCGCCCACCAGCTGCGCGACCGGCCGGGCCCGCCGCGCGTCCCGGTCGTACCAGGAGTTGAAGATCTGCAGGAAGATCCACTGGGTCCACCGGTAGAACGACACGTCCGTGGTGGCCACGCCGCGCCGCTTGTCGTGCGCCAGGCCGATCCGGCTGATCTGCGCCCGGTACCGCTCGATGTTCTTCTCGGTGGTCACCCGCGGATGGGTGCCGGTCTGTACCGCGTACTGCTCGGCGGGCAGCCCGAAGGCGTCGAAGCCCATCGCGTGCAGCACGTTGCGGCCCAGCATCCGCTGGTAGCGGCCGAACACGTCGGTCGCGATGAAGCCCAGCGGGTGGCCGACGTGCAGCCCGGACCCGGACGGGTACGGGAACATGTCCAGGATGTACTGTTTCCCCTTGAAATCGTGTCCGTCCCCTGGCACCGGCTCGCCCGTGGCCAGCGGCCCGGACGGGTTTGGGGCCTCAAAGGTGCCGTGCTCTGCCCAGTACGCCTGCCAGTGCGCCTCGATCTCGCCCGCCATCGCCGCGGTATAGCGGAACGCGGGCTCATCGGAGGCCGGCTTGGTGCTCTCGCTCATTGGGATTCCCCTCGGGGTGTCTGTCCAGTGACTACCGGTTCCGTGTCCAGAAACGAGAAAACCCCTCGCGCAGGAGGGGTCGCCACGCTGAGGAGCCCGTGTTCGGGTCTCTACCGCTCTCAGCGCGGCCCGGTAAGGAGCAGGCGTACTGCTTGCATGCCATCAGGCTACCACCGTGGCCGGACGCTGCGATGTCATTGCACCCCGGCCCCACCCGGCCACGCTCCCTTACGGAAGGTGACCGTGATGCGATAACGTCCGGGCGACCCCCGGCGTGTCCCTAGCAGCCACTAGCAGCCACCCGATGTTGAGGATCAGTGGACGCTCCCCAGTTACCCGACGCCGAAGCGTCGGCTCCCCCGACCGGACCGCAGCCGCCCGGTCAGTTCTCTGCGTTCCGCCGCGCCCTGGACGCGCAGGCCGACCCGCCGTCCGCGAGCGGCCCCACCGTCGTCATGCCCGCGGTCTCCTCCCCGGAACTGCACGCGACGACCGTCATCACCCGCGGTGCCCATCCCCGGCACGCCGGCAGGACGCCGGACAGCGCGGCCGACGCCTCCCCGGCCGAAACCGACGAGAGTCCGGACTCGACGTCCACCATCGCCTACAGCTCCCGATCCTCCCGGCTGTCCACCACCGTCGGGATATCCATCCTGCTCGCCATCGTCGCCGGGACCGCGCTGGTGCTGATCAGCCTCGGCGTCTCCGGAGGGCCGCTCGCGCCCACCGCGATGCCGACGAAGCCGGTGGCGACACGCGGCCCGGTGCCGAAGACCTCCCCGTCGCCCGCCGCCGCGCACAATGCCGACGCCCTCCCCGCGCCGAGCCACCCGGCCCCGCCCCCGGTTCCCGTGCTCATCAGCCGTTCGGCCGCCCCCTCGCAGAGCGCCACCCCGAACCATACGATCGCCGCCGTCCCGGCCGGGGGCACGGCGAGCTTCGCGACGATCACCTGGACGAGCACGTCCGAGCCGGTGGTCGTCGACATCCAGGTGCGGCTGACGAAGCTGGGCTACCTGTCGCCCAGCAACAACGGCTCGCAGTACACCGTCACCCAGAAGACCTTCGACGACGTCCAGTGGTGGCCCGCCGCGGACCAGGTCGGTTTCTACCAGAACTCCACCGACTCGGCGATTCGGTCCTTCGAATTCGATTTTCTGCAGCACCACCACGGCCAATTGCCGGACGGCGGCTGCACCAGTCAGACCTATCAGGCCCTGGTCCAGGCCACCACCTGAGCTATCCCAACGCCGCGGGCTCGTCCAGAATCCACGGCTCGTAGCCGAGCAGTTCCGCAATTTCCCGGGCCTGCACGAACCCGACCGGTTCGCCGTGGTCCGCGCCGAACAGCACCCGCCGGTCCGGCAGTTCGCTCGGCCGCCAGCTGCCGCCGAAAGGCGGGGACGGCGCGCGCAGCACCGCTCCGCGCGGCAGGCCGGTGTTCCACGGCGCGGCGGGCTGGCCCCAGCGGTCGTAACGCAGCAGACTGACCGGCTCGTCGCCGGCGTGCCGGAAATAGAAACCGCGGCCGTGCCCGTCCAGATCGAAGTCGACACGCAGCGGCCGGTCCGGGTCGCCACCGTGAAAGGTGACCCAGAACAGGAAGCGGCGGGCCGGATCCACGGAGAACATCTTCGACATTATCCGGCGCCCTAAGATCCACGCGCCAGCCGTGTCCGGCCACCACGTGAAAAGTTCTCGAAAAACACACCGCTCGACGCCCCCGTGTCCCACCATGGACGCACGCTGGAAACATTTACATCGGCAGGGGGAGGGGTCGACTCGTGAGCCGCGTCGGGGGGCAGCTTGCGACGGGGCTGAGACGCTCGCCCGACCTCCTGCACCTGTTCCACATCGACGCGGCCGGCGTGCTGCGCTGCGCCGTCCAAGGCAGCAACGGATGGACGCGGGTGACGCTGCCTCAGGCGGACGGCCTGCCCTTCGGCACCGAAATGCACCCACCCGGCGCACTCACGACGGGCTATCAGACGCAGGGCGGCCAACTGGACGTCTTCGCAGTCGACCGGGACGGCATGCTGCGGATTTACCTCACGCCGGGCGGTCGCGCGTGGGAGGCCGACGTCGTCCCCGAGGCGGTCGGCATCCCGCCCGGCGCGTGCCTGGCGACCGGCTACCAGCGTGGCGGCGCGGTACTGGACGTGTTCGTGGTCGGACGCGCCGGCGAGCCGCTGGTGTTCCAGGGCACCGACGACGGCCGCTGGCGTCCGTCCCGCATCGCGCTGACCACGCCGCTCCCGCACGGGGCGAACCTGGCCACCGGCTATCAGCACGGCGGCACGCAGCTGTGCATGCTGGCCATCGACCGGGACGGCGAGCTGCAACTGATCGCGGAGACCCTAGACGGGGTGTGGCAGGTCGAGTCGCTGACCGAGCGGCGCTCGCAGAGCTTCGAGCTGCCATCCGGCGGGCCACTGGCCACCGGCTATCCGGGCGGCGGAGACGAACTGACCGTGTTCGCGGTGGACGCGAACGGGCGGCTGCGCGCCTTCCGCCGGGAGCGCTTCGGCTGGGACGTGCAGGTGCTGCCCGGCGCGGGCCTGTACTCCCCCGCCGCGCTGGCCACGGGCTACCAGGACGGCGGACGGCAGTTGCTGGTCTTCGTCGTGGACGCGGACGGACGGCTGCGGCAGTACTCGCAGGAGCCGGACGGGAAGTGGTCGGTCGGCGTGGTGCCCAACGGCGTGGGCCTTCCGCCCGGGGCACCGGTCGCGACGGGTTACCGCGCGGGGGCGAATCAGCTCGACGTGTTCGTACTAGCCGAGTTCTCCGAACCACCGCTCTACTACACGGCGCAAGGCGGCGGCTGGACGGGCCCCTACCGGATCTAAGACCCGGCCATCAACACAGCCACCACACCACACCACCGCACAGTGCCACACCCGCACGTGCCCCCACCGGATATAGCTCCTGAAAACCTCTGTGAAAGACATGCCACAAGCCCAGAGCTGGACCGGACCCTATCGGATCTAGCATCCTGTCCGGCATGGCCGTGTCGAATCTAAGCGAATTGTGGCGGGAAATAACGACCGCGCAGCCCGATCAGCCGCGTTGGCTGGTGCTCACTGCCGCGGCCGTGGCCCTGGCCACGGTCGCCTACCGGCCGACCTGGCGGTTGGCCCGCAACGCGGTGACGATCGCGCATGAGGGCGGCCACGCACTCGCGGCGCTGGTCACCGGCCGAAGACTCAGCGGGATCAGGCTGCACGCGGACACCTCCGGCGTCACGGTGTCCTACGGCAAGCCCTATGGATTCGGAATGGTGCTCACGGCAATGTCCGGCTACATCGCGCCGTCCTTGTTCGGCCTGGGCGGCGCGGCGCTGTTGGGCATGGGCCACATCACGGCACTGCTGTGGGTGTGCGTTGGCCTGCTGGCACTCATGCTGCTGATGCTGCGTAACTTCTACGGACTACTGTCGGTGCTGGCGACCGGCGCACTGGCATTTGTGGTCTCCTGGTTCGCAACGGCGCGCATCCAATCCGGGTTCGCGTATCTGGCCGTGTGGTTCCTGCTGCTCGGCGGGGTGCGCCCGGTCTTCGAGTTGCAGTGGCAGCGCAGGGGCGGACGTGCCCCGAACTCGGACGCGGACCAGTTGGGCAAGCTCACCAAGATGCCCGCGGGCCTGTGGGTATTCGTGTTCGTGGTCGTCACGCTGGGTTCGGCGATACTCGGCGGGCACTGGCTGGTCCCGACCGCGTTCCACAACACCACGGCCAGCCGCTGAGAGACGGGCCGGGCCGGGCCGCGGGACCAGAAAGGGAGCAACAGAGGAAGGGAGCACGGCATTGCGCATCGTCTCTGATCGACACGCCCCCGACGTAGCCCGTGTCCCACCGCCGCCCGCATCTTCGATCCCTGATGTCCGTTTGAAGCGGACAACACCCACGACCGGCCGCACCTCTCCCACCGCCGCACCCTTCACCTCCCTGGCCAAGAATCTCGAGACCCTCCTCACCCGAGGTCCGGACAACGCGCTGGCCGTCGAACAAACCCTCGCCGACCTGGTCCGTGCCGCGCGCGAGGACCGCACCTCTCTCCGCGCCGCACTCATCCCCATCGCCGAAGGGGGATTCCCGCCGAGGCTCCGCCACGACCTCCCCCTAGCGACCCCGCTGCGTCAACTGCACGAGTTCACGCTCAACCTCGCCCACGCCCCCGCCCGCCCCAGACCACAAGCCCGACGCGTCGACCTGTCGCGCCTCTTTCAGCGCCTATCGCTCCCGCTCGATCGCCCGCCCGGCATGGATCCGTACGCATTGCGTGGCCCAGCCGACATCCTCACGCTGCGGCTGGCCGAACTCGCAGCGCGCACCGGCGATCCCGGTGCGGTGGAACTGGTGAGCACCCCGACGCAGGCGGAGGGTTGGATCGACTCGGGCGTGCTGTGCGCGCGGATAGCAGAGGCCGAAGAGGCAGGCTGGCAGCCGTGGCCGTTGGACCTAGACCAAGCGCTGTTGCGTTTACCCGAGGCGCCGGACGTCAGCACGGTCCGTGCAGCCCACCGCCTGGCCTCACCAGCGGGCCACCGCCTCGCAGGTTGGCTACGCGGCGGCCGTCCGACCATCCCCACCGCCAAGGCCTCGTCCGCGGCGCAAGCACAGATGCCGGCGTGGACGGAGGCGCGGACGAAGACGCAGGCGCAGCAAGAGCAGGACCGGGAGCGAGAGCAGGCACTGGCGCACACTTCACGTCCACTGAGTCGGCGAATTGAGCCTCTCGCCGGACTCCCGTGGCCAAGCGCCGCTCCGCACGTCCCGACGACACTGATCCACCTGCTGCGTAGAGGTTGGTATGCGCCGCTCCCGGTGGCCGATGGCTCATGCTGGACCGTGTGCTGGCCAGCGCTGCTGCCCGACCATGCGGACTTAATCGGCGTAGCACTGGAGTGCCATGTAGGCCATGTGCATCATGGGTGCCGGCCAGCCGCCCTGGCTCCTATCGCGCGGGCCATCACGTCCCGCTCACCCACCGAACGGTCAGGTGCAGCTCAGGCCGTGACTGCACTGGCTGCATCAGGGCACTTGGACGGCGACGAGTTCGGCAGAGCGCTCGTCCGCTATGCCACTCGCCTGGACCGGCAAGTCCTTCGCAGCGCAGTGCTCGTTCTGCAGCAAGCGCTCCAGTCACCGTCCGCAGCGCCAGAGAACGCAACGAATGAAGCGGGGCGGTCAATTGGCGCGGCCATTCTGCATTGGCTCCCGGCCGTCCTCCCACCGGCAGTGCCCCAGCCGCTCCCGTACACCTCACACCTGCTGAACCTCGCCGCCGATGCAGTAGCCACGACGCGCGCTGAAGCGCCTGCAGACGCCATAGCTGCCACAGACGGGACAGACGCGACGATCAGCTCACTCGCTGCCTTGGCCGCCCGACCTGCCCGCTCCGCCGTGTCGGATGCAGCGCAGCGCCTACTAGCGGCCATGACTACATAGCCCTAGCTCCCTGGCTACACGGACACATGGCTTTATGGCCCCGATGCTAGACCGCACCGGGGCTGTCGCCCCCCACCCCACCCCCTCCTATGCCGCAATCCGATACGGCTCCGGCCGCGTCGTATAACTGTGTCCGCTCGGGGAGGTCCACTTGGCGCTGTCGGTGGCCGCGTCCCGCACGACGCTCCATAGCCCGGCGGTCTTATTGACCCGTAACTCAAATGTCCTGTTCGCAGGCTGCTGCGTAGCGGACTTCGTCTTTGCCGAACAAGGCCGCGACGACGGCGGGTTGCTTCTGACGCCGGTGTAGATGGGAACTGATGGACAC
>Ga0307507_10001608_pt1 | contig 49934 bp, 39 predicted proteins | sample 7_EM_MG_FD_207223 | JGI IMG/M metagenome (GOLD analysis project Ga0307507, IMG submission 207223) | Populus trichocarpa ectomycorrhiza microbial communities from riparian zone in the Pacific Northwest, United States - 7_EM | ecosystem: Host-associated > Plants > Roots > Unclassified | place... | reverse complement strand
AACGCGAGGACGTCAATCACAACCAGGCAGACACCAGATATGGCAGGACGCCACTCTCGTGGGCGGCAGAGAGAGGGCGTGCAGGGGTAGTAAAGATCCTTTTAGAACAGGAGGACGTCAATCCCGAGCATGCAGACACCAACTATGGCCAAACGCCACTCTCGCTGGCGGCGGAGTGTGGGCAGGAAGGGGTAGTAAAGATGCTTTTGGAACGAGAGGACGTCAATCCCGATCGGCCAGACACTAAATATGGCCGAACGCCACTCTCGTGGGCCGCCAGTGGGTGGGCGTGTCCAAAAGTAGTAAAGATGCTTTTAGAGCGAGAGGACGTCAATCCCTGCCAGGCAGACTCTGATAGTCGAACACCACTCTCGTGGGCCGCCAGCGGGTGGGGGCGTCCAGAAGTATTAAAGATGCTTTTAGAGCGAGAGGATGTCAATCCCTGCCAGGCAGACACCGATGGTCGAACGCCACTCTCGTGGGCCGCCCAGGAAGGACATGACGGGATAGTAGAGATGCTTCTAGCACAAGAGGACGTCAATCCCGACCAGCCAGACACCAGATATGGCAGGACGCCACTCTCATGGGCGGCCAGCGGGTTTCAGCGTGCGGGCGTAGTAAAGATGCTTTTAGAGCGAGAGGACGTCAACCCCTGCCAGGCAGACACCGATGGTCGAACGCCACTCTCGTGGGCAGCTGAAAGTGGGCGTCAGGAAGTAGTAAACATTCTTTTGAACCGACAGGACGTCAATCCCGACCAGACAGATACCAACTGTGACCAAACGCCGCTCTCGCTTGCGGAAGCGAACGGGCATGAGGGGGTAGTAAATATACTGAGACAGCGCGATATGAATTCGGTCAGAGCTGGTCACGGTGGCCAGGGCTCTCCCCCACTGTCCGCTGTGCATGGAGATGAGTGTATAGCGGAGATGCAATCCAGATGTCATAATCCCAATACCGGCATCAAACACCTTAGCGCCCAACCTGCGCTCCCATCAGCTGACCTCACTGAGCGAGAAGAGCTATCTAACCCAAAGGACCCTCTCCCTAAGTCTACAGATCGCGCCCTCCCTCCAACCGAACCATCAAGACTGCCTCAACCACCTGCCATGTGGCCTCTCGAGTTCCGATACCCTCCGAACAAAACTAATCCCCATCCTAACAACACTCGATCAACTCTTTCGATCGCAGTCGACCGGTATTTTATCATCGCAGCTCTCATTTGCCTCTTTGCTTTCCTCATACACTTCCTGCCTTCTTCGTTACCACACATATTCTCGTTCCATGAATAATTACCCAATGTCGGATTGGTGAAGGCGAGGCATCTGTCGATTTATATGTAAATAGATTTTGGTACAGGGTTTTGTTTCTGTTTTTGGGTGGCTATTTGCTATTTATCTGCTTTTCTGTTCCTTTCCTTGGAGTTCTGATTGCACTTGATTCATGTCATGTCTCTTGATCTTCATTGCCTCTATTCTCCAACTTAGTACCTGGTTTATGTTCCCCCCGAACAGCAGTGCCCAGTATCCCCTGCAGTGTTCTTAGTGCCGAATTTCCCTACATCGCGCTAAAATGCAAACTAAAAAACTAGCCTCGCGCTTTTCTAGAAATGTCAATCGAGCGATATCAAAAGCATTTCAGGTCAAATTATGATACAGATCTCTTCCCATTAATATGCCCACTAAACCTGTATGAGAGTGATGTCATCGGTAGCTGTGGGGCAACCTATCTGTCGATATTTACTGACCAACATCCGGAGCCATGTGATAGCATTACACTTCTAGAAGATTGAATCTGCCAATCAATGAAATACGCTAATTTCATCAGTGTCTCTTTAGCACGATGTAGGGAAATTCTGCACTATCAACACTGCAGGGATAGCCCATTACAGGTAAACATGCATCCTAGGAATTGACAATAAAGCTTGAAGTCTCGTCCATATTCGCAAGTGGGGCCAATCTCTTGCGGTAATTCTTCCCAAAGCCACCATTGATCATCATACGTTCCTTTTACAGACTATCCCTTATACTACAATACTAGCTACTTACTTCTACCACATACCGTCACGGCTAGTGATGGACACGATCAGATCATGATCGATCATTGATCGATCATAGAGTAGTCGATCAACTCGCTCAGAAGGCCAGCTCGATCATAGTCGACTATACTCGAGCATGATCTACTAAACTTGATCATCATCAATCACTCCCTTTCTTACTCTTAACTTAGAAGTATCAAACTAGAACTATATAAGAAAAGACAAGTGCTCCAAGACGCTTGAATGAATCTAGGGTGTGACTTTCATTCCAGGCACTGGGAATGAAATTCAAGCCCTAGTTTCGTTCCTGGCGCAAGGAATGAAAGTCAAGCCACAGTTTCATTCCTGGCACGAGGAATGAAAGTCAAGCCACACTTTCGTTGCTGGCGAGAGGAATGAAAGTCCAGCCACAGTTTCATTCCTCATACCAGGAATGAACCTCAAGCCACTCATCTTAAGCCACCTGTGGTATACAACATAAGAACACATGACAAAGTACTCACATGATTGAAAACTTTGACTGAAATTACCTTTACCCCGTAGTCTGCTCCCGCAATCATCTAGGAAAATATTTTCATCTACTTTTCTTCCGTCAGTCTCCCTCAGTTTCTGATTTTCGGGATACTTTAAGTGGATGGTGGGGTAGGCATCTATTTATCTTAAACACATGATATTCTTCTTTCTTACAAGATTATACTAATTGAAATAGGGGAATTGTTCAGCACCCGAACTATTAGTGGAAGAAAGGAACTCTCATTTAATAGCTATCTTTATGCTAAGCGATTAATTATTCGAGAGACTGCAGCAGATGACTCTGGCCGTCACATTGTTCATTGCTGTCATTGTCATCACAGCTAGGGGCCATATGCGGCAGGATATACAACAACATCCACATTTCTTGCACACATGCGAACCCGCCATGCACGTCTTCCTAGCCGGGAAAGTGACTATAAGTCTGCTGTGAGCCAGCCCTTGGCACCTGTTCATTCTACCAGCCCAAGAGGAATAGAAATTAGTCCTTTCACACTCGCAAAGGGGACAAGCGTGTCTCGGGCACCTGGCCAGCTATTTAATTCATAGCAATATAGGAAATTGATGGCTATAATGGTTATTGAAACTAATTCTAGTTTCAAACTCGTGGAAAGCAATACTTTTCGCACTCTGTTGGCCTACTTTAATGGAAATGCTACAGCAATCTCGCGGAGGACAGTCAAACAGGATATTCAAACAATTCTCTATCAGGAGTTATTCCAAAATCTGAAAGTGCATCTTAGAGCCCATATCCTCACTAGAGGAAGAATCAACCTAACGATTGATGCCTGGACCTCATCCAATAAACTTCCATTTCTAGCCATTACTACCCACTAGATCGATATCACATACAAAAAGTTCAATACATTAATTGAATTCAAGTGACTAAAAGGGTCCCACACAGCAGGCAATATGGCTGACATTCTGGTAAAGGTCTTGAACATGTATGGTGTTCGGGAGGTGATTAACTGCATTACTGCTGATAATGCAATGGTCAACGATGGGATTTTTTTGGATTTAAAACTAGAGATGCAGGAGTGGTCACAAGAGGATGGCCAGATACGCTGTTTGGCCCATGTTCTAAATCTCGCTGCCCAAACAGTACTAAAAACACTACGGTCTGAAGCAGAGGTGCGGGAGGTTGATTTAGCTAGTGATGACCAGAATAATGGGAGGAACAACAATGAGGTTGGCCCAGCAACAACCCTTCACAAACTAGGTCAAAATGTGGTGAAAATTTCGTCATCCAATCTCCTTTGGGAGGCACTCCAGAAAGATGCTCAGCGAAAACAAGTCAATTGGCTAGTACCAGTCCTGGATGTTCGAGTTCGATGGAATTAAACCCATAAAATGATAAAACGCGCACTATATCTTCGTCCTGCTCTCGATCGTCTTCTTACCATTGACAATTCCCGGAAGTTCAGTAAAGCACAAGTTCCTCTTACTCTCTTACTTCAGGATTGGAATATTCTAGAACGCGTGGAGAAAATTCTGTCTTTTTGTGGATGCGACTGAATTTGCCAGTGGTTCCACCTATCCAACATTAAGCTCTCAGTTTCCATACTACCAGTTTCTTCAGAATGGATTGCACGAACTAATTGAGAATGAATGTCATGTGGAAGATGACCTAGATCCAAATTCTACAACTTATTGAATTTGTGCTGCTGCCGATGACACCTACCAGAAACTCAATCAATACCGGATTAAAACTGACTCGAATACTGGACAGATTATTGCAACCATCCTTGATCCACGAATGAAGTTACAGCTTTTTGGAAATCTGGAATGGAAAGCTATTTGGATTGACAATGCCCGAGAGAAATTTACTAGAGTAATTCAAAAGCGTTATGCAAAGCTCATCACTCCCGCGTTATCAACCATATCCGATGAATTTGAACTACTAGCCCCTCCAAGAGTGACAAGCAATGTCAGAACCTCAGAGACCCCACAAAATACGAGGCAGTTTGACGAGCTGGTATTTGGTACTGGAGATGATGAACTTGAGGAGAATCAGACTGAATCGCAAATTGATATCTACATTCGGGAAGCACGAGTTGGCCGGAATATGGATATCATTCAATGGTGGAAATTGCACGAGCATCGACTGCCAAATTTAGCCTTAATGGCACGCGATTATCTTTCTGTTCCGGCTACTAGGTATTCCACTCACTTTTAAGTTAGTCGTGATTGATATTTTTATTAATACATCTCTATAGTGTTCCATCTGAACAAGCATTTTCAGTAGCAGGTGACATTGTTACAAAAAAACAAAACCGTCTGGAAGCGAATACCATTCGGCTCCTAATACTCACTAAGGCCTGGCTTGGATTTATCGAATATGAGAAGGAGGAATATGCTGAGGAATTGCTTGGGGAGGAGGGGGATTATGAGGCAGATGGCGAGGGTACAGCAGAGAGTGAGGATAGGGAAGACTTTGTTATGGATTAGGAGTGTGTAAAAGGAAGTGTTATTTTTGTAAAGGGATTGATAACCAAGCACTGGCAGGGGAGATGAGGAAATTGGTTTCTCCTATTATCACATTTAGAAACCTCAAACTAAATGCAATACCAAGATTCATAGGCCAAGAATTTCTTTTAAAGTGATAGGAATAATAATAGAATACTTAATCATATTCGAGCAGTGACCATGATTGATCAAAGGATCATGATCGATCACTAGATCATAATCGATCACTAGATCATGCTCGAGCAGTCACCATGATCGATCATCGTCGATCACTCGATCATGCTCGATCATGATCGACGAGTGGGCTTGCTCGAGTACTCGATCAGGGTCAACCCATTTGATCGATCATTCGATCATAGAGTCCCCTCGATCAGATCATAATCGATCATGACTCTCATAATCTGGTGAAACCTGTTGTCGCGCTAAGAGGTCAGAATAAGGTGCGAGTTAAGATTTTTTCACAAAGTAGCCCCTCTCAGTTAGTTTTCTTTCTCTGTAAACAGTGTTCCCACCCGTCCTATAGTCCCGTCCACGGCGTCCGTCTTTTGTAAAGACCGCAGGACTGTAGGTTGACGGGCGGGCCCTGCAGTCTTTTTTGGAAACGGTAACTTCCGGTAGGTACCTACCGTCCTGAGTAAGGACGGGCGTCTTGCATGAGGACGGGCGTCACCTGTAGGTTACCTACCGTCCTGAGTAAGGATGTGCGTCCGTTGTAGGCCCTAGCTGCTACCCGCATCCCCCCATCACTACCATCTCGGCCCTGTCGTCACCCATATCGCCTAACCCATCGCCTATAGACTGCGTGGTCGCTCCACACCTCCGCCTCGGTGAATAAATACAAACCCGAGAGACGAAGATTAACCATTTTGAGAAATCCTAGCGATAAAGCAGAGTCCGAAATTTGATACATAATAGTAGAGCCAAAGCTTCTCTACATTATAATAAAAATGTTTCACATCTTAATAACACATACCTAATGCTCATGAAATTCGAAAATGAAACATAAACTAAGACACCTATAGGGCCCGGCCGTCCGTCCCGTCCAAAGGTCAGGACGGACTGCAACTGGGCGTCCGTCCCGTCCTAGGCTAAAGACGGACGGACTGGACGCTTGGGAACACTGTCCGTAAATAAATAACAAGAGTCTCAAAATTGATGCCCGCTGTAAATACTTATGGAAATACTACTCTCAAAAGGTACTGTCTTCAAAGAGCTCCTGTATTTCGCTACACTCGCTTTTGACCTCTTAGAATGAGAACGATTTTCACCGGAACATGCGGTACAATACAGTACCGAGCACTTCTACCTAGTATCCTATACTTCAAATATCTACAGTATTAAAGAACCTATTTCACACTCTCCTAAAATCCTCAAATGTGCATTGTAATAGCTGGCTCCTTAAAATTTCCCTTTGATAACAGAAAAAAAACACTCATAGGGGCTTGAGCTGGCTAGACCTTAGCCATGTATTACAGTGGTTCGATGTTTGTGCAGTATGATATATAAAATTCTGACTTTGTGAATATCATACCTTATCAAGCTTCATAGTCAGTTTGGGTGATTTGATGTGAAGGTTTTAAGCGATTTGCACTGTGCTCGCGTGTGGTGATAAAGGGCAGAAAGAAGAAAGATCGGCAAGATCATGCAGAGCAATTAGAAGACAGTTTGCATCGGAAAGGTTCTAGGCTAGGGGGACACCAGATATCTGGATTCAGTGAGTAATTATCTTCAAGTATCGGTATGTAGTTCAATCTATTTGTTTATATGAGTCCCTTAAAAAATCCATTCCAAAATCCTTCATTCCCTCTCCTTTAGCCTCAGCTTAGCCTTATCCCCTGCAGTGATGATACTGTCCAATTGAACTACATCGGGCTAAAGGAGCACTAGTAAAATTAGCCTATTTCTTTGATTAGCAGATTGAGCCTCAGAGAGGTGAAATGCTATCACATGAGTCCGGATGTTAGTAAATATCGACCTCGACCGGTGCATTACTCTACAACAGGTAACATTGCTCTCATATCAGATTTAGTGCTCCTGTCGATGGAAAAAACATCTATACCACAACCCGACCTGTAGTTTTTAATATCACTAGATTGACATTTCTAGAAAAGTGTGAAGCAAGTTTTTTAGTTCGCATTTTAGCGTGATGTAGGGAAATTCGGCACTATTAACACTACAGGGGATACGATCTCAATAAAAATCCATAAATTTAGAGTCACAGACAAAGATAGAGGGCAACTGCCCAAGGTTAACTTAATAGAATCCTATAAGGCAAGACCGAAATTTTTCCCGCTCCCCCTTCATCGATCAGTACTCCTAACCCTTGTCTCGCCACCCAAAGTTTTCCGCCCTTAATGACAATGCGCGAGTGCTGTGTATACCAACTCGCCGATATATAGTATTACAGTTAAGGTCTCCAATGCCATAGCTTTTCATATTTTATCCCTCTAATGCCACAACAACTTATAAGACCGAACAATAATATGATAACTAGATGGACTTTTTTTTTCTTCTATAGTGCTGTATTTAGTAGGATACAAGAAAGCAAGCACGGAGGAAAGAAACTTTACCGCCAGGAGTGAGGTTGATGGCCGGTAGCTGAGTTGTGGCCAATTCCCCAGCATGCAGACTAGCGAGGCTAGGAACGAGCTGTATAATCCGGAAGGGTACTAACTCATTGCCTTATCCCACCAACCCAGATTCTTTACGTGGGTGTCCCCTAGGTACCGGTAGAGGAGTAAGTGGAACCTCCACATGATTTTGCGATCGGTTATCTCGCGATCGGGGGTAGGAGGAGGAGGTACCTGCAGTCAACCTCACTCTTAGCGGCAATGCTTCTTTCCTCCATGCTAACTTTCCCGTATCCTATCTACTAGCTACCGTACTATGGAAAAAAAAACCGAAAAGGAGCTTATTTAATTATTAAACAACCACTTAATCCCATAGAACACCGCAGTACCGGAGGGATAAACATGCTATGACGTACCCCAAGGCGAGCGGAGACACACGGTAACACCAAATAAACATATGAAGTGGTATTCGGAAAACCGGTTTATGGTCTCTACTGGCGGACCGGTTGTTTCGTGTCACCGTGTATCTCAACTCGCCGTAGGGTACATTAGCATTTAAAACCTCAACCGATAATATCAATATAAAACCCTAACCCCCCCCACTGCAGCAGCGTGTTTTTGACACCGGGAACGGTCAAGGTGGTATTACCCACGGGAGAGCAAGGACTGGGTCTGTCTAGTGTAGTATTACCGCCTAAGCAGATAAAGTAAAGTGAAGTAGCAAACGAAAAAAAAGACTGTGTCCAATTTGATTAATAAGCACGAAGGAGCGGTAAGTGCCGGTAGTCCGCTAAGGCAGCACGCAATACACGCGCAATAGCATTACCGTAAAAACTGGAATACTCGCGATATCGAAGCGTTTTTCACCTAAATTCGAGGAAAAGTACTAAATTTTGGCGGTATGCAATAGCAGTCTTTTTTAAAAACGCTTCGACATCGCGAGTATCGGTAATTAGGCCTCACGCTAGAACGTTGGAGTTGCCTCTCCTGGTAAGGTCGGTCGTTTTTTTCTTTTTATTTGTCTCAGCAGCGGGTTGAAAGACACTTGTTTCACTGTGTTTTTTCCCCCTAATCCAAAGGAGGGAATTCTAGACGTCTTAGAGCGAGGTCCAACAATTCCAATTTTTACGGTAATGGTTTTTCATCCGCTACGGCACTCCCCTCTTCCATTCTTGTGGCACCGGTCTAGATTATCAAGGAGCACTATATTATTGATGGACTTCTTTTTCTTTTCTTTTCAGCCTGGGCGGAGGGAGTGAGGTATCATATCTACGTTTTCCTTTTCGTGAGTCCGGTAGAGCATAAGCACCCCACTTCCCCAAACTACCAAAATCCAAGAACCCGTCCGCGACAGCTGGTGATCCGGGACAACAGGTCAGGTTTTGGTATATGGTAAAAATATCCGAAGGTTCATATATAGGATAGATAGGGAGGTATTATATACGCAATATCTAGATAGGGGGTAGTGGGGCTTGACTGTCCTGTACTAGAATATCATTCAAGGGATAAGAACTGCGCTAGATATTTGGAACCACCTCTTCAAATAGCGGTATGTACTTTTATTGTACCTACTTTTTTTTGTCCTCTCAATTCAGGGTTTAGTTTGCGATGATTTTCTTACACTTATCCCGGAAGATGAATTTCAACGACCTAGAATATTTCTTTTGCGTTTGGATGTTTCGCGCATCATAGTACTTTTTTTTTTCTTTTTTTTTTCTTTTCTTCCATAAAGAACTGATGGCCTAGGAGTCACATCTGCGGTGCGGTTGCGGCTGTCTCCATGAGCGTCATCTCGCTATGAGAATGGCTAAGAACCAATAGATACCAGTAATATGTACCCACCCCACCATAGCCCTGACAAACCGTGATGCGCGATGCATGTATTATACTAGCTAGCGTTGTTAGCACTCGTGCCTTGTGCTGCCCTAACGTGGCGATCACGGCATAATAAGGTGCTTGAGTGTAGTGAAATTGAGAAGAGGTGTGATTTGGCACAATCCTGTTGTTACGGGAGGGCGAGCTGTGGTTTCTAGTCGCTGTCGCTCGAGCATCTCTCCACTTTTTTTCTCTTCATCTTTTTTCATCTTTTTTTTTCATGACAATGAGGTTGGTGGGGGTGCTGTTGTCATGGCCGAAGTTTTTCCTGTTCGTTGATGTACGATTAATTTTGTAAAGGCACAATATTGTATTCACCTGGGATCTGCCTGGGCATTACGTAGTGCCTCGCTAGGCACATCGATATGTCTAGCAAGTGCCGGCAATCCAAGCACCGGTGCTCTTATTCAGTATCCCGCCCAGCCTGGCGAAGAACGGGGTATACAAGTACGTTATACTTACCGGTATACCAGTTCTGGAAGTGCTGATATATTTCAACTTGCCGTATTCTTCGGCCCCTTCTCATCCGGGAGGATGTCGGTATCGTCTTAGCCGTCACCTCTCGTCTCCTCGAGAGGTAGATAGTCAAGGTGATAGTGGAAAACAGCCCTCCGAATAAGTTTTTCTCCCATGAACACTTCCGCGACAGTCATCTAATCAAACCCTATAAGAAAATTTCTACCTATGATACGGCGACATATGATATACAAATTCTAGTACATGTCAATAAAATAACTTGTGAACCCAATTCACTCCCCTGCAGTATCAAAGAAAAATCAAAAAAAGTTCAGTCCACACTGGTTTTTGCACTCGCACCTGTATCATACATTATCCAAAATGGCTAGAATTTTAGAAAAACTAGCATAGCTATCATAGAAAACCACCCTATGCTCAACACTCCAAAAGTGTGAGTGAGATATATATATAAAGCACGGCTACTATATACACGGTATTGCACCAGCCATTTAACCCTTCCCCACATCACCAGAATTTACAAACGCTCTCATACTGCAAAAAATCCATTACCCCGACAGCGCGCTATAAGCCTCCGATGGGCACGACAGGCGCTGGTCGGTGTTGTCCCCCCACGGGAGAGCCAAGCTAATATGCTTTTGGCGCCGTAAGGGAAGGCCTTTTCGCTGAATATTTCTTTGTTTCTTTCTACAAAATCTAGTAGTTTGTCTCCTATCCTCGCCCTAAAGTACTCCCTTGCTTTTGCACTGCCCGACCTAGCCCCCGTGTCGCACGACAGACTATCTAGAAGTAGGATAGTGTTTGCGGCGAATTTCGGGCCGTTCAGGAGGATCTTCTGCGGAAGAGAGTAATGGGTTTTTGTGAGACTTTGAGTCCGGAATGGGAGGAAATAATAAGTCAGGGTGAATAAAGTATCGGCAGTATTGAGTTTACTCATTGCTTGACTCAAGCGGGTCGCCTCTTTCGCAGAAGCCTCTATGAAGATATCAAATTACTAGCGCGGGCGACTAAGTTTGTAGGATGAACGGCGTACGGCACCCATCGTACTGATCAATATGCTAAGCATGAGCCATATCAGGTGACTCATACCCAGAGACCAGGTTCATAGGGTGAGAATTCAATATAATAGTAAGTCATGTTATCGAAAAAGAAAGAGCTTGACAACCTAAACTTGCGTCGAGGTGTATGTCGATCCGGGGGGGGATGTCGTTTCCCATTATGTTTACCCAGAATGATGTCAAATGCTACCTCTCATTTCTACATACCGTACACCGTGTACTCGAGTATTTCTTTTCCCGAAATACCCCCGAGCCGACATAGCCCCCGACACGAGTTTATTATAGATATTCGAGTTCCGGGATTGAGATAGCACAATTGGTGAGCTGACCAACTAACCTTTCACGATTCCGCTACCTTCAATACTCGAGTAGTTCCCTAGTCCTTCTCGCCGTAGTCCCAAGCATGCCCCCAGGAATATGATCGTGTGCCCAAAAAAAAGGAAACTATCACGAGGCAATTCTTCCAGGTCTCATACCGCATTATCTAGTTAAGCTCGTTGTCATGCCAAGAGGTCAAAAGAAAGTTTAGCCGAAGATACGAGCTTCTTTGAGCAGGGGGTGCCCTTTAGGGGTAGGATTTTCACAAATATTTGCCACGGGGCATCCTTTTTGGGAATGACATTTATTTAGAGGAAACAACTAACGGTTAGTTGTGAGAAATTCAGATTCACACCCCAGTCTGACATCTTGGCGCGAAAACGAGCCGAGCCAGATAATGCGTCATCAGCCATGGATAGAAACAACAGAGATTCCGAATCCTGTCTCAATATCAAGATTTAGTTCTGCCGAATCTTGTTTTGATACTGATATTTAAAGATAATTATAAAGTAAACTATCAAACTAAGCTCAGATTCAGAACCACTCAGCATGTTCGAGACAGAGTTCTCCTAGGTTTAATTCTACATCGCCTCGCTTTCTTCAGCTTTGCTCACAGAAACCTTATAAACTCCGATACCCCTAAAAATATCCCTACCTTTTCTACCTTAAGCCAACATTTTAGACAGAGCATCATGGCCCACACTACAAACACGCACTCAATCAAATTCGGCGACAGCAATGCCAATTGCGCCAACATAACTGATAGTTTCAACACCACCGTTTATAAATCCGACGAAGATGCAGAAATCATGCGCTGGCTCTCTCCACTAGAGCCGAATAACAGACATCAAAGTGTGCGCATCGACCGATTCGGGCGTGTTGGGGAATGGCTTTTAGAAACTAGCGAGTTTCGGGAGTGGAGGGGGAGTGAGGGTGGAGCTGACAAGGCTGTCTTGCTTTGCTCCGGAGCTCCTGGAGTGGGCAAAACCTATCTGAGGTAAGTAGCAGGATTCTTGAAAAGAAACAAATGGGGCTGACAAGCGAGAAATACTAGCTCCCTAGTGATCGACAGCCTATGCGATCAAGCAAGGAAGGAAGATATCACTGTTGCATGCATGTACTGTGACTTCCTTGCTCAGCAAGAGCAGACTATCGCCAGCATGATGGGAGTTATTCTGAAGCAGCTAGTAGGCGGAGACGACATCCCGATTTACCTACGTGAAGCGTTTCAAGAAGGGCAAAAGGAGATTGGTGGCAGAGGGCTCCTACTTGCGGATTTGATGCCAATGTTGAGGAAAGCTATTGCTTCATTGCCCCAAGTTTTCATCTGCATTGATGCACTCGACGAATGCCTACCGAAGAATCTGCCAGAGTTTCTTGAGTCACTGAGAGATATCGTTCAGGAGTCGCCTACGACGAGAATATTCCTCACCGGGAGGCCCCATGTCGAGGGAGCTATTCGGAGATATTTCACCAAGGCGGTAGTAATCCCCGTCAGTCCTAACGCGGATGATATCAGGAACTACGTGGAGATGAAGTTGGACAGAGATGACGAGCCGGAGGCCATGGACAATGATTTACGGGAGGATATTGTGAAAGTTATTCTGGACAAGATGTCTGAAATGTACGTAGGAGAATTTGGCCTTTCGATCCTATCAATGATGTATACTTACGAAAAATTATGAGCAGATTCCTCCTCGTTTCGCTCAACACCGATGCTATACTAGGAGAAGTAACAATTGGTCTGAGAAGAAGGAAACTTGAAGAGATGGCGCGGGGCAATGGACTGAGCGATGCCTACACGGCAACCCTAACTCGACTGAAGGGGCAGAAAGGCAATAAATCAGTACTTGGATTGAAAGTCCTAAAATGGGTGCTGTATTCGGAACGGCCGCTACGGGCCGAGGAGCTCTGTCATGCCCTCGCAGTGGAGATGGGATCTCCTGATCTGGATTCGAACAACGTCCCGGTGTTACGAACACTCCTATCATCTTGTCTGGGTCTTGTCACGGTCGAGGAGTCTTCGTCCACAGTCCGACCGGTGCACTTTACGCTGCTTGAGTATCTCTTAAGTAACCCGACCCTATTCCATAGCCCCCACTCGACAATTGCGGAGGTTTGCTTGACATACCTCAATTTTGGATGTACCAGAGATCTTTCGCCAACTCTTGTTGTGGCCCCCCTAACAATGCCGCTTCTAGAGTATGCTTCTATTTACTGGGGGGAGCACGCGAGAAAGGGGATGACGGAAAATGCCAAAATACTTGCACTGAGGCTTCTGGACAGGTTTGATAAGCATGCATCTGCTCAACTACTGTTATTGCACTATAAGAGAGATGGACACTGGTGCCCTAATTTTAACGGGGCAAGAGGACCTACGGGATTTACAGGACTTCACGGAGTAGCATTTCTCGGGATAGTGGAGATAGTTGGTACTGTATTGGAGATGAAGAAATGGGATGTTAATGCAACCGATTGCATGGGTAGTACTGCTCTTATATGGGCAGCCAGAAAAGGGAACGAGGAGGTCGTAAAAATCCTTTTGGAACGCAAGGACGTCAATCCCAACCAGCCAGATGCCGACTATCGCAGAAGGCCAATCTCGTGGGCGGCCGCGGGCGGGCATGAGGGTGTGGTAAAGACGCTTTTAGAACGAGAGGACGTCAATCCAGGCCAGGCAGACACCTTCTATAGCAGAACCCCACTCTCGTGGGCGGCGGGGAACGGGCATGAGGGGCTAGTAAAGATGTTTTTGGAACGAGAGGACGTCAATCCCAACCAAGCAGACCCCCTTTGTGGACGTACCCCGCTCTCATGGGCGGCAGAGAATGGGCATGAGGTGGTAGTAAAGATGATTTTAGAGCGAGAGGGCATCAATCTCGGCCAGGCAGACACCTTCTATCACCGAACCCCACTCTCGTGGGCAGCGGAGAACGGGCATGAGGGGGTAGTGAAGATGCTTTTGGAACGGGAGGACGTCAATCCCGACCAGGCAGATACCGAACATTGCCAAACGCCAATCGCATTGGCGGCGGAGAACGGGCATGAAGGGGTAGTAAAGATGCTTTTAGAACGAAAAGACATCAATCCCGACCAGAGTGATGTCAATTCTAGCCGAGCCGATGAGGATGGCCAACGATCTCTCCCGCTGTCCACCGTGCATGAGGAAGAGTCTGTAGCCGAGATGCAGCCCAGACACAATAATCCCTATACCGATACCACAGACCTTAACGCCCAACCTACACCCCCATCAACCGACCCCACTAAGCGGGAAGGGTTACTCTACCCCAAAGATCCTCTTTCCAAGGCTTCAGATCGTGACCTCGCCCCAACCGAACCATCCAAGTTGCCTCAACCACCTTCCTTGTGGCCCCTCAATTTCCGGTACCCTTCAAAGGACACTAATACATATCCTAACAACACCCAATCAACCCTTTCGCTCGCAGTGGACCGCCATTTCATCATTGGATCTCTCCTTTGTCTCTTTTCTTTTCTCATCGCATCCCTCCTTTGTCTTTTTGCTTTTCTCATATACTTCCTGCCTTCTTCGTTACCACATATATTCCCGTTCTATAAATAACTACCTAATCCAGTATTAGTGAGGGCAAGACCTCTGTCGATTTATATGTAAATAAGCTTCGATTTCAGGCATTCTTTCTGTTTTTAGCTGGCTATTTGTTATTCATCTACTTTTTCTTTCCCTTTCCTTAGAGTTCTAGTCCTCGGAGTTCTAGTTTCTAGTTAGACTTTGTCTATATCATGTCTCTTAATCCTCATTCTCTATATTCTCCATCCCAATACCCGGCTTATGTTCTTCGAACAGCAGTGTCCAGTATAGCCCACTACTGGTAGATATGTATCCTAAGAGTCAACGATAAGACCGAAGAAATCCTCCCATATTCATAAGTAGAGGCCAATCTCTTGCAGTAATTCTTCCCGACACCACCAAGAGATCACTATACGTTCCTTTTACAGACTACCCCTTATACTACAGTACTAACTACCTACTCCTGCCACATACAGTCAGGGCGGAATGCGGCACAAAGCTCCCAACTTAAAACGCTGAACCAGTATCGAAATGGGATGAATAGCAGCCGCAAGAAATTGCTATTGCCTACCTAACAGGAGAGTCCGCCTCATGAAAACGCTGCCAGTCGCCCAAGTACAGTACTGAGCACTTCTACTCTACGAGTAAAGAGGCTTGGATAGCGGAGTAGAAGAAGATTCCTGTTGAAACTACAAATTCTTATATTTAGGGTCTTCCCCGGCGATTGAGAAATTGTGCAGGGCAACATGGTGGGATTTTTTTTCTTATGACTAACTTTCTTAAATTTACATCCTTTTTAGTTTATTAAGCAAGCATGATTTTATTAAATAAATATTTTTATCATTTTTCTGTTACCCACTTGTTGATAGTATAGGGGGTCGCTGGCGGGGGCGGCCGTTGGGGATGAGCAGCCGTTGGGGATGAGCAGCTGTTGTCGCGCAAACTTTAGGGTATTTAATTTGCGCCCGAGTACTCCCACGGCCGAGTTGAAGCTGGACACTTACCGCAAGGTGGTAATGCCCATACAAAGTGTCCGGCTTCAATTTTGGCCGCGGCAGTACTATAATACCAAATCGGTGATACAAAACCCTAGCCCTCGCCCACTGGCACCGGGAACGGTCAAGGTGGTATAATATTATATCGACACGAGGGCAAGGACCAGGTCTGTGTAATGCACTAGTAGTCTACAGCAAGCACACACTGCCCTCGCCTAAGCGTATGGAGTAAAGTAAAGTACTGAAGCGAAGAAAAAGACTGCATCCAATTTTGCTGGAGGACGACAAGACGGTGAGTGAGTGACAGCCCCCGCCACGGCAGGTAGCGCACACGCAGCGGTGTTGATAGTTTTTCATCTGGTACTCATCTCTTCCATTCTTGTAGCACCGATATGGGTTATCTGGGGGGGGGTATGTATGTGTTTATATAGAGCTCATTCTATACTAATAGCTTTCTTTTGTTTGTCTTCTCAATTGAGGGTTTGGCATGCGATGATTTTTCCATACTTATCCCGGAAGAGGAATTTCAACGACTTAGAGTATTTCCCTTGTGTTCTAGTGCTTCTCACATCATACTATTATTATTTTTCTTTTTCATTTTTCATTGCTTCCATAAAGAACTGGCGGCCCAGGAGTCGTGCCTGCGGTGCGGTTACGGCTGTTTCCATGAGCGCCATCCCACTATGAGCACGGCGAAGTACTCGGGGGCGGACGTCCACCCCCGAGTGCTGATAGATACCGGTAAGACGTGCTTGTACCCGTACCAGCCCCACCGCAGCCCTGGCGAGCTGTGATGCGCAATACATGTAATACTAGTTAGCGTTGTTGGCACTTGAAGTGCCTTGCGCTGTGCTATGAGGGTGTGCTGGGCACGGCAAGTTACAGTGAAGTGCCGGGGGGCAGTGAAAGCGAGAAGAGTCTTGACTTAGTACAATCGCATTGTCAAGAGAGGATAAATTATGCTTTGCCAGCACCGCGACTCGAGTATGTCTCCACTTTTCTTCCATTTTTCTCACCCACAATCAATCGTATTCATCTGCATTTCGCCCGGGCGCTACACACGGGCAGTGCTGCGCCAGGTGCATTATTATGAAGGCTTGTGCCAAGGCGCAAATTCAACGCAACTCTAGTACTGTTGCTGGTACCGCACAAGCACTGTACACTCCCGTTCGCAAAGTTCTCGCGGAAAGAAAGGTACCGTGGCAATGTCTTGGCGGCAACAAAAGTACTGGTACAAGACTTTTCCCTCATCACCAGTCCTTGAAAGAGATCTACTCCCTGAGAAAAAGATGTAAACTCTGCAGGCACTACTTACTATGGACATTCTGCGCCTTAATCACTCCAGCATACTCTTTGTGAGTCAATCTAAAGTCTGTTACTGTGCCCAGCATAATCTGAACTGCACATGTTTAGCAGAGGATTGTCCTGGTACTTCCGTTGCCGCCAAGACATTGCCGCAGTACCTTTCTTTCCGCGAGAACTTTGCGAACGGGAGTGTACCTATGATCATGCCCGGCACCCACCCCTTTCAGCCGGGTGAACTAGGTACTGTGCATTAAGCTTATACGGTATCATACTACGGAGGTACAGCACCTAAGTTTTGTATATTCCACAACCGAGGTTTGCTACCCTTACCCCGTGTGGAACATACAAAACTTTGGAGCTGCACCTCCGTAGTTCTGGAAGCGCTCTTAAAATTCAACTTGCCGTATTCTTCGGCCCCTTCTCATCCGGGAGGATGTCGGTGTCGCCTTCGTTATCAACTCTCATCTTCTCATGAGGTAGGTACAGTACTGGTAGAGGAAAACCACCCTTCGAAAACCTTCTCCTCTGAACACTCCAAACGACTGTTACTTGATCAAATCCCATAAACTACTGCACGAAGACATACTACCGGTATGATATACAAATTCCGGTACATATCAAATGAAATACTCTATAAACCCAATTCGCTCCCCCATACTACCAAACAAGAACCAATAAAAGGTTGGGTCTGCATTACTTGTAGTTCTTATGCCAAATCCGGTAAAGAGGAAAAAGAAATAGTGGACATCCCCCTTAAAGAAATGACTTGCACCCGCTGCATACCTTATCCAAATGGCTAGAATTCTTGAAAACTAGCAAAGCTATCATAGCAACCCGCTTTATGCTCAGCGCTCTAAATAAAATGTGTAGGCGAGATGTATAGGGGAGACACGGCCACGTAAAAACCGAAATAATTGGGAATCACGCTTGGACGTTGGAGTTGCCTCTCCTAGTAAGGTCTGTTGAATCTTTTCCTTGCCCCAAGTGAGGGTTGACAGACAATCTTCTGGTGTGTTTTCTCCCCCTGATCCAAAGGGGGGGGATTCGAGACGTCCTAGCGCCATTCCCAATTATTTCGGTTTTTACGGTAGAGTACTGCACCGGCCATTCAACACTCCCCCCACGCCACCACAACTTTCCAACACTCCATTACAGGGACTATAAAAATTCCATTAGGCCGACAATGCGCCACAAAGTTCTAGCGAATATGACAGGGGCTGGTTGGTGTCCTCCCCCATTGGAGAAGATAATATGCTTTCGGCGGGGTAAGGGAAGGTCCTTGAGCTAAACCCCTTTTTTCTCCTTTGTTTTTGTAGTGTATCCCTTAGTCCGTCGCTGCGCACAAGAAATCGGTAGAATGTCTCAGTTTTAAATGCCAAGGAATCTGTTACTAGTTAAGGAAGAATACTCTCCAAATGTCATTAATATATTCCCGATCCTATCATTTTCTTAACGAGATCTCTTCTGCGCAGCATCCCACGGACGATGGGATACCCCGTCTCTGTCTTAAAGTACTCCCTTGCTTTTGCGCTTCCCGACGTAGCTGCAACGAATTAAGAAGTGTCAAGGAGGAATTCCTGCGGGAGAGAATGAGGGCTTTGGTGAGACTTTGGGTCCGGAAAGGGGGAAAGGATAGGGTGGGGTGAATAAAGTGCCGGTAGCATTGAGTTTACTCATCGCTTGACTCTGGAGGGTCGCCTCGCTCGCAAAAGCCCCTATAAAGATATCAAATTACCAGCGTGGGTGGCAAATTTTGGGGGCAAACGATGTATCGTATCTGTCATACTGTCCGATATAGTAGACATGAGGCATATGAGGCGGCTCACCCCCAAACCCCAAAACCCAAGTTCATAGAGTACGAATGCAATACATAGGTTGGTCATGCTATCAAAAAGGAAAAGATCCTGACATACCGTACTAGATATTCAAGTTCCGAGCCTGCGACAACATAGTTAATGGGTCGACCAACTAACCTTTCACTATTCCTTCTCGCTATAGTCTCGAGCATGCCAGCTTGTAATCAGGTATATAATCACATTCACAAAAAGGTGAAACTATCCCTGGGGGTTCTTCTATGTCTCATATTAATCGTAGATTCCCCCCGGTGGATGTGGCTGGATGCTACTCAAACATGGTCGCAACAAAAGCCCCCCCTTTCTTCAGCTCTGCTCACAGAAAAGGTTATAAACTCGCCCAATACCCCTACAAATTGCCGTACCATTTCTACCTTCAACCAACATTTTGGACAGAGCATCATGGCCTACGCTACAAATGCGCACTCAATCAAATTCGGCGACGGCAGTGTCAACTGCGGCAACGTAACAGGCAGTTTCAACACCACCGTCTATAAATCTGACGAACATGCAAATATTATGTATTGGCTCTCTCCACTAGAGCCGAATAACAGACATCAAAGTGTTCGCATCGACCGATTCGGGCGTGTTGGGGAATGGCTTTTGGAAACTAGCGAGTTTCTGGAATGGAGGTGGGGTGATGATAGAGCTGGCAAGGCTGTCTTGTTTTGCTCCGGAGGTCCTGGAGTAGGCAAAACCTATCTGAGGTAAGTAGCGGGATTATTTGAAGGAAACCAATGCGGCTGACAAGCGAGAAATACTAGCTCCCTAGTGATCGATAGCCTATGCGATCAAGCAAGCAAGGAAGATATCACCGTTGCATGCTTGTACTGCGACTTTCTTAATCAGCAAGACCAGACAATTACTACCATGATGGGAGCTATTCTGAAACAGTTAGTAGGCGGAGATGGCATCCCGATTTACCTACGTGAAGCGTTTCAAAAAGGGCAAAGGGTAATTGGTGGCAGAGGGCTCCTACTTGCGGATCTGATGCCAATGTTGAGGACGGCTATTGCTTCATTGCCCCAAGTTTTCATCTGCATTGATGCGCTCGATGAATGCCTACCGAAGAATCTGCCAGAGTTTCTTGAGTCATTGAGAAATATTGTTCGGGAGTCGCCTACGACGAGAATATTCCTCACCGGGAGGCCCCATATCGAGGCAGCTATTCAGAGATATTTCACCAAGGCGGTCGTAATACCCGTCAGTCCTAACGCGGACGATATCCGGAATTACCTGAAGATGAAGCTAGACAGGGATGACGAGCCGGAGGCGATGGACAATGATTTACGGGAGGATATTGTGAACGTTATTCTAGACAAGATGTCTGATATGTGCGTAGGAGAATTTAACCTCTCGATCCTATCGATGTATACTTACGAAAAATTATGAGCAGATTCCTCCTCGTTTCGCTAAACATTGATGCTATCCTAGGAGAAGTAACGATAGGTCTGAGAAGAAGGAAACTTGAAGAGATGGCGCGAGGCAATGGACTGAGCGATGCCTACACTGCCACTCTGACTCGAATAAAGGGGCCGAAAGGAAATAAATCAGTACCCGGACTCAAAGTGCTAAAGTGGGTGTTGTATTCGGAACGGCCGCTACGAGCCGAGGAGCTCTGTCATGCCCTCGCAGTGGAGATGGGATCTCCAGATCTGGATCCGAAAAACATCCCTATGCTACGAACACTCCTATCATCCTGCCTAGGTCTCGTCACGGTTGAGGCGTCTTCGTCCACAGTCCGACTAGTGCACTTCACTTTACACGAGCATCTCTTAAATAACCCGACGCTATTCCATACTCCCCACTCAACAATTGCGGAGGTTTGTTTGACATACCTCAATTTCGGATGTGTCCGGGATCTCCCGCCAACTCTTGAGTTGGCCCCCCCAACAATGCCCCTTCTAGAATATGCTGCTTTTTACTGGGGGAATCACACAAGAATGGGGGTGACGGAAAATGTCAAAAGACTTGCACTAAGACTTCTGGACAGATTTGATGAGCATATATCTGCTCAACTACTGTTGCGCCATTTTGGAAAACGCTGGAGCCTTTCTCGTTACAAAGGAGGACCCACGGGATTTACAGGATTCCATGGGGTAGCATTTCTCGGGATAGTGGAGCTAGTTAGTGCTGTATTAGAGATGAAGGAATGGGATGTTAATGCAACCGATTGCATGGGGAGTACAGCACTCATATGGGCAGTGATAAACGGGCACGAGGGGGTAGTAAGGATGCTTTTGGAACAAGAGGAGGTCAATCCCAACCAGGCAGACACTAAAGATGGCCGAACCCCGCTCATGTGGGCGGCTGAGAGAGGACATGAGGGGGTAGTAAAGGTGCTTTTAGAACGACAGGACGTCACTCCCGACCGGGCAGACACCGACTCTGGCCGAACGCCACTCGTGTGGGCAGCGATGTACGGGCATGAGCAGGCCGTAAGGATATTTCTAGAACGAAAGGACGTCAATCCCAACCAGCCAGACATCTTCCGTGGCCGAACGCCACTCTCGTTTGCTGCGGCGAATGGGCGTGAGAGGATAGTAAAGATGCTGTTGGAACGAGAGGAGGTCAATCCCGACCAAGCAGACACTGAATCTGGCCGAACGCCAATCTCGTGGGCGGCAGAGTATGGGCAAGCAGGGGTAGTAAAGATGCTTTTGGAGCGAGAGGGCGTCAATCCCGACCAGGCAGAGACCAAATATGGCCGAACGCCACTAATGTTGGCGGTCTGGCGGGGGCGTGAGGAGGTGGTAAAGATACTTTTGGAACGAGACGACGTCAATCCCGACCAGGTAGACACCAAATATGGCCGAACGCCACTCTCGCTGGCGGCGGAGAATGGGCATGAGGGGATAGTAAAGATGCTTTTGGAACGAGAGGACGTCAATCCCGACCATGTAGACACCGAACATGGCCGAACGCCAATCTCTTGGGGGGCAGAGCATGGGCACGCGGGGGTAGTAAGGATGCTTTTGGAACGAGAAGACGTCAATCCCGACCGGGCAGACACTAAATATGGCCGAACGCCACTCTCGTGGGCAGCCAGCAAGCGGGGGCATGCGGGGGTGGTAAAGATGCTTTTAGAACGAAAGGACGTGAACCCTGACCGGGTCGACACCGAAGATGGCCGAACGCCACTCTCGTGGGCGGCGGTGAGTGGGTATGAGAAGGTAGTAAAGATGCTTTTAGAACGCGAGGGGGTCAAACCAAACCATGCAGACACTAAATATGGCCACACGCCACTCACGTTGGCTGCAATAAAGGGGCATGAGGAGGCAGTAAGGATACTTTTGGAAAGAGGGGACATCAATCCAGACCAGGCAGACCCTGATGGTCGAACGCCAATCTCCTGGGCAGCCCAGTTCGGACATGAGAAGATAGTAGAGATGCTTTTACAACAAGAAGACGTCAATCCCGACCGAGCAGACACCAAATGTGGACGAACGCCAATCTCGTGGGCGGCGTCGTATGGGCGTGAGGGGGTAGTAAAGATACTTTTGGAACGAGGGGACGTCAATCCCGACCAGGTGGACACCCAGGGCCGAACGCCAATCTCATGGGCTGCCCAGTGGGGGCATGTGGAGATAGTAAAGATACTTTTGGAACGAGAGGACGTTAATCCTGACCGGGTGGACACTCAAGATGGCCAAACGCCACTCTCGTGGGCGGCGTTGAGCGGGCATGAGGGGGTAGTAAAGATGCTTTTAGAACGCGAGGTCAATCCCAACCATGCAACCTCTAAATATGGCTACACTCCACTCACGTTGGCGGCGGTAAAAGGGCATGAGGGGGTAGTAAAAGTACTTTTGGACCGCGAGGTGGTCAATCCCAACCAGGCAGACACCACCTTTGGCCAAACGCCACTCTCGTGGGCGGCGGCGAGCGGGCATGAGGGGATAGTAAAGATGCTTTTAGAACGCGAGGGGATTAATCCCAACCATGCAGGCACTAAATCTGGCCAGACCCCACTCACGTTGGCGGCGATGAAGGGGCATGAGGGGGTGGTAAAGATACTTTTGGAGCGCGAGGTGGTCAATCCCAACCAGGCAGACACTAACTTTGGCCAAACGCCACTCTCGTGGGCGGCGTTCAGCGGGCATGAGGGGGTAGTAAAGATGCTTTTAGAACGCGAGGAGATCAATCCCAACCATGCCGACACTAAATCTGGCCACACGCCACTCACGTTGGCGGTGATGAAGGGGCATGAAGGGGTAGTAAAGATACTTTTGGAGCGCGAGGTGGTCAATCCCAACCAGGCAGACACCAACTTTAGCCAAACGCTACTCTCGTGGGCGGTAGTGAGCGGGTATGAGGGGGTAGTAAAGAGGCTTTTAGAACGCGAAGAGATCAATCCCAACCATGCCGACACTAAATCTGACCACACGCCACTCACGTTGGCGGCGATGAAGGGGCATGAGGGGGTAGTAAAGATACTTTTGGAGCGCGAAGCGGTCAATCCCGACAAGCCAGACACCAAATTTGGCCGAATGCCACTCTCGTGGGCGGCCCAGTTTGGGTATGAAGGGATAGTAAAGATGCTTTTAGAACGCGAGGAGGTCAATCCCAACCATGCAGACATTAAATATGGCCTCACGCCACTCACGTTGGCGGCAATGAAGGGGCATGAGGGGGTAGTAAAGATACTTTTGGAGTGCAAAGTGGTCAATCCCAACCAGGCAGACACTAAATATGGCCACACGCCACTCACGTTGGCGGCAATGAAGGGGCATGAGGGGGCAGTAAAGATACTTTTGGAGTGCAAGGTGGTCAATCCCAACCAGGCAGACACCCGCTTTCGCCGGACGCCATTCTCGTGGGCGACGAAGAATGGGCATAAAGGGATAGCAATGATGCTTTTGAACCGGTGGGCCAATTCTGGCCGGGGTAGGCTCTGCATCGCATCTTTCACTTGTCTCTTGGCTTTTCTCATTTACATCCTGCTTTCTTTCTTACTACACTTTTTCTTTCTTTTCCTTGGAGTTCTATTTAGTTAGACTTTACCCATATCATGTCTTTTAATCCCCATTCCCTCTATTCTCCAACTTAATAGCCGACTTTTGTTTTTTGAATAGCAGTATCTAGTATAGCCTATTACAGGTAAATATGTATCCTAGGAATTGACCGTAAAGCTTGAAAAAGTCCCCCCCCCCCCATATTCGGAAGTGGGGGCCAACCTCTCGTAGTAATTTTTTCTAATCCCACTAAGTGGCCGCCGCCCGTTCCCTCTGCAGACCATCCCCTATGCCACGATACTAACTCCCGGTATTCCTGCCACATAAATACATTCAGCGTGGAGTACGGTGCAAAGCACTTAACTTAAAACGTGATCCAGGATCGAAACAGAATGAATTGCAGCCATACTGTACCAAATTACTGTCGCTTACTTAACAACTAGGGAGTCCGCTCCATGATAACCAACCCCACTAGTTAACCAACTACGGTACTGTACTGTACGTACAATACCGAGCACTTTTACCTACTGTCTTATGCCGCGAATATCCGGGAACCTATTTCACACTTTCCTAAAATCTTCAAGAGCACATTAAGTTAGCTTCCCAAATCCCTTCTCCCATTATAGGAAGAAAGAAAAACTCCTAGTATTATACCTAAGTTAGGGCTAGATCTTAGCCACCACATACAGTAGCGGTTCGATGTTTATGTGACATATAATCCTGACTCCACGGATGCCCACCTGATTCTGGGTTCGGGTCATTTTGAGGTGGAAGTTTCAAGCGATTTACGCTACCGGTATACGAGTAAGAAGGCTTAGATACGGTAGAAGAGTAGAACAAGAATTCCGGTTGAAACTGCAAATTCTTATATTGAGAAATTGTGTGCGGCAACATGGTGGAAATTTTGTTTCATGGCTAAGTTTCTTATATTCTTTTTAGTTTATTAAGCATGGTTTTAGTAAATAAATATCTTTATCATTTCTCTACAAAGAACTTGTAGTATCTATTGTTCACTTGCTGATATGACAAGAAGCGACCGTTGAGCAGTCGAGCAAACTCCGATTATTTAATTTTCGCCCGGGTGCTATGCTAAATTAGTCATATAAAACCCTAACCCTTGCCCACTACAACTACGCGTTTTTGACCCCTGAAACTATCAATGTGGTATTATATCTAGGACCAGTTCTATGTACAGTACAAGTAGTGTAGTCTAGTGGTGCAACGACGCTTCTCCGAACCGGGGGGTTATAAGATAGAACCCCTTCCAACAAAGGAGTAAACAATGACATTTGAGGGTAGCTGGAAGCAAAGAAACAAATAAATGATAGGAAAAGGAAGGAAAATGTAGCAGAAATAAACTAGTACTAGCATTCCCCTTTCCCTGCCCCCGAGAAATAAATACTCACGCAGCTGAGTGGAAGGTGGAAATTCCTATCATACAAAGTTCCTGCGATTTTTGATTACTAAGCATTAAAGAACTTCCGCCTTGGATTCCCATTTTCAGAAGCCCCGATTCAACCCCCCCCCCCTTTCCAACCCCCGGGTTCGATTGTCGAATGGGTTCTTTGCAACACTCTACACCAAGTACGGTACTCACCCGCCTAAGCAGACAGGGTAAAGTAAAGTGAAATACCAAACGAAAAAAATAAATACAGCGTCCAATTTGATTGATTGCTAGAGCACGACGAAGCGGTGAGTGAGTGGCCCATCATCACAGCAGCACGTGACGTAACCCACGCGCAGTACCGGAAGCGTTGGTAGTTTTTCATCCGCTACTATACAAGTACTCTCCACTTCCATTCTTGCGATACCGATATGGGTTGTCAGGGGGGGGATATCTATGTGTTTATGCAGAGTTCATTTCTGAACACAAAAACGGAGCAACAGAAATGCTCTCCCCCCACTCCATTTCTTGATGCTTTTTCTCGCGTGGACGAGGGACCGTATTATTGGTGGATCACTACTTTTTCTTTTCTTCAGCCTACAGGTAAGTTGGAGGGAGGGAGTGAGGTACCGGTATCCAATCTATGTGTTCCGTTTCGTGAGAACACGCACCCCGCTATCCCGGACAGCCAAAATCTGAGAACTGGATATCGCACATGATCCGGAACGATAGAATAAGGTTTTAGTATACGGTAAAGATATTCGGGGGTTCATATACAGGACACGAGGGAATAGTGAAGTTCCTTTGGGAACGAGAGGACCTCTAATTCACTAGTTTCTCTCTCGTCTCTCCTGTAGGGTATACCCACAAAGGGTAAAGCTGGGTGTAGGCTTCCCTTCTTAATGGGCTAGTATACCGTGGTTTTTTTTATTCAATAGGAGGCTAGTGAGAGCGTGCTCATATCGAGTCATATGTACTAGTTTTAAGCTACCGCTATCCTTCTTTAGTGGGAAACAACTAGCCCAAACTCAACTATGACAAACGGGGAAGGCAAATGTTGGCTGAGAAGCACGAATATAAGAGTGACCCATCGCCGACCTATCTCTTTCCCTCAAAATTCTTTTTCGCCATTTTTTTCTCACACATACCGAATCAACAACCCTTACTTCCAACACAAAAACATCATTACCACCGAAATGACCGGGTCACCACCCACAGCCCCCAACACGATGGCGATGAGACCCCTGCGCAGCGGTAGTCGGAAGGAAGATACCACCCGCCAGAGTTCGAGAAAGCCAAACACGATCCACCCTTCTGGCTCATCTTCTGTCTCATCTACTGGCTCATCTTAATAGCCGTCTATGGTTCCGCATATTGCTGGGGAGTACTCGTGGGGAAGTCAAGCCCCCACTACGAGCTCTACGTAGCAGGACTTGCGGAGGGGAGCGCTGCGCTTACCAATTTTGTTATGACTATCTTATTGGCTATCTGTATGTTCACGACTTGGGGACTTGTGGTACTTCTGTGGTTTCTGGTTGCTAGCTAGTGGGAGTGACGTTTTCATTCTTGTGGATCTCGTTAAGAGAGTCGGTTGTTTCTGCATATTCTTTCTTCATTCTGCTAAGGTTGTATATCTGCTTTGCTGCGCTACATTAAAATCTTATATTTGCCCCAGGGTTTCGAATAGTACGACCGGCAAAGTCCTGGAGGCAGGACCAGGCTGGTCAGTCCTAGTTGATGTCAATGACTGGTCCCAAACTAGTCTTTATATAGAAGATTCCATAGCCATATAATATCACTCGCCTAGCGCACCGAAAAAAATCGATACTCGTGAATCTAGTTTCGCTGCCCCTAATGTAAGCGAGGCACTATCTCCACTCCGACTCTCCTGAGTTTCTACAGTACACTCACCCCCCGCTATCTAGGATGGCCAGATTTCACGAAATTCGTACAGGACAACGGGTATCCGGGACAACAGGCCAGTATTTAGTTGCAGGGGAATTTGGAAATCATATAAATTCATACGGAGTAGCGAGGTATCCGAGCTATCGATGGAAACAATGAGTTTAATTAGAGAAAAGCTTTATTTGAACGTAATATATGGTGATAAAAATAGTAAAAAGCAAAACGGGATGTCAATTCTGTCAAATGACAGGCAGCGAGGTATTATATCCGGAATACCGAGATACGGGTACTGTAGCGGGGTGTGACTGCTGAACTAGTACCGGAATATCATAATATAAGGGAACTGCGCTAGAAATTTCTAACCACCTTTCCAAATAGCGCAGCGTATTTTTAAATACTTGTACCTTCTTTTTTCGTCGTCTCAATTGAGGGTTTTGTTTGCGATGATTTTCTTACACTTATCCCGGAAAGGGAATTTCAACGACTTGGAGTACTTCTCTTAGGTTTGGATGCTTAGCGCATCGTAATTGCACTACTGTTTCTTCTCTCTTATGGCTTCTTGTCCATCTCGGTGTTTTCAATTGCTTGAGGTTCATGGTTCGGTGCCGTCGGGTGAAGTCTGTGAGGAATAGAGTATTATAGTACTAGTTATGATCATTGTGGGGGGGGGGGCTGAGTTGAGGTGCATGGGTGACAAAGAACTCCTTGCCGTTTTCAAAAGTATGATATCATATCCGGAAATCTTGGCGTTTCCCATGCCAGAACCGCGCCAAGATTTCTGGAGACTTCTGAAAACAGCACGTGATAGGGTGGTACAGTGAAATGTCCGTCGACTTGGAAGTTAAAACCCCCTAGGAACTTTAGTCTCCAAGTCAACACCTCCAGTTGATGAGTCTTTGTCATTCAATTTTTCCCGACTACCATACGCCAAGCTAATTATACACACGATTAATAGGGATATTGGGTTAGCAATGTTGAATATATCTCGCCTTATTATGGAAGGTGTTTGTGGTTGACCTTTCTGATGATTGTGTGCAAGCTGGGGGGGTCTTGAGTCGGCCGAATGACTCGGGGCTTGTATAAAGTTGTGTTTGTAAATTATTGATCGAACCCGTAGATCGGATAGAGACATTTTGTTCCTCCGTTCTTGTTCTGGCGGGTTTTCCATTCTTTTTTTTTACCTTCTTTGATTTTTGGCGCTATGCTTTATGGGGGTGGTTGCGTGGGGGGAGTTCAGCGTACCCATAGGCTGTGCATTTGGCCGTTTAAAAAGTCTTCGGACGCCTCACGGTTATTAGTACCTATCTTGGCACAAAATCGTCCAGAGACTTTTTAAATAGCCGAGCATTAGTGTTAACTAACCCAGTACCATGTGTAGCGAGAGACAGAGGTGGGGGGGGGGTTATTTGCCATTTAACGGGAATTCCTTGAGTGGGCGAAAGTATCGGGGGAGGGGGGGTTTCCATCGACCTTTTCTGTTTGTGCTGGTGGGCGCTGTGGTGTCGTGATCGGCATACGCACTGGTACAATCCCCCCTTTTTGTCCATCTCGATATCTCCAATGCCCACTCCCAGCTCTATAAACTACTACAGAAACCGGGATATGAATGTTTACACACAAACCGTTACTATCAATCAAATCAACGAATGGGTATTGACTATCATCCATCATTCATGATCTTGGAGGGGGGTATCTTGGTGGATCTTTGATTCTCTATTCTAGCACCAAAACCCCTCTCCCGAGAGCATGCAGCCAAACCCACCTCCGCAGTCATTGATCCATCCACCCTCCTCCTCCGAACAGACGATCAAGTATACACAGGGCAGGGCAAGCAGGCACAGGGTCAAAGCACCTACCTCCGGTGCTCGCTTTTCTTATTTCATAGTGCGGGCTCACTTTGAGCCTCGTATGATACCACTACTAGTACTCGGATTACTTGTGAAATGACACCAAACCTAGAGGTCGTCCCGGATAGCCTGGAAGTAAGTGCAGTATTCTGTTTTCTCCCGCCAGTCTCTTTTTTTTTTACTCTTCTCATGGCTGTCTGAGTACTTACGTGCCCGACTTCATTACGATAACGAGACACCCCCGACGGCTGCCATCGCCCCACCACCGTCACCACCACCACTACCACCACCAGAGTGAAAGCTTGTTGAAACCCGACTGGAGAGAGTGAACAATTCTAGCCCGACTCGCCCCACCCATCTACCGGTATTCATCATCATCATAAGCGGAACAGATAAGATCACACGCACTACGGATTCACGAGCTTGGCACTATTTTGGAACCCCGAACCTAAACTATTATCGTACAAATACACAAACGCATGGTAGACGCCGAAGTGTAGTGTTAATGCGTAGAAGTTTTTCCTCCATCCCAGAATCGTTTTGGTGGTAATCGCGTTTATTTGGCGAATGCTTTTGTGCTGCGTGGGTACGGCGACTGGTTTCGAAGCGATGCCGGACGGTGCAAGAGTACTTGTATCCCTCGATGATTCCCCGAATTACCAACTCCATCAGGGCGTACAGGATTTAAGATGGGAGGGGGGTTGAATTAGGGGATAGAATCCCCGGGTGGATCGGAAGTTCTACCCTGGCCAACTGCGCAAGATCACGAATGCGGGCCTTCTATTCTGGCGTGTTGATGTATAGTACCTGTGTATTTTTGGTGTAGCGAGAGCTTCATGCATTCCGTCGCGGTGCACCTCCCCCTAGATCTTCACTAGCGAGGCCAGGGACTCGGGTGATGGGTTATGTATCCATCTGCAAAGGGTCCGGCGCCCTGGAATGCCGTACGGTACTTGTGCAGGGTATGTATGTGACGACATCATTTGCCTTTGATACCAGCACGTTTATGGCTGTCATTGTGAGGGAGGTGTTTTATTTACACGGCAACCGCAGGGTGCATTATCTCGGGCAGTTCTTAATCCAGGGCTGCAGGGATTCCGTGAAGTCGGTAGCGTAGTATGACGAGGTGTAGTTTGGAGGGTTCGAGTTGTTGGAACTGCGTTGTGTTGTGCTTGGTGAGCGAGCGAGTGAGTGAGTGAGTGAGTGAGTGCACCACACGCGGGTGATGGGTTTTTCTTTTTCCAGAGAACTGTGCCGGTGCGAGAGTTCTGTGAGAGTTTGGATACTCTTGGCCTACTTTCAAAGTTGGATGGGTTCACTGTGGTATGGCGGGAGCCTCATTACCGCAATGGGTTGTGAAATTCTGTTAATGTGGATGCGGGCTTGTTGCTGCGGGAGCTACCGAGGATGCAGGGTGGCGCAGGGCGGTGCTCCTGTGCGCAAGAAAGCTTATCGTGGGCCCGTTTTTTCTTTCCTTTTTCTTCCTCTCCCACCCACTCGAGTCGCTGGATTAGAACCGCGCTTCTTTTAGTGGTAAGGCACCGAGAAAAACACAAATCCGAATCCGACCATTTGGGTATCTGCCTCTATAAAAGACTACGGTATATCATACCTATCTCTAAAAATATGTATTACCTATTAAAGCAGTGGAGGGAAAAGAGGAAAAAAAAGAGCAAAACGAAAAACTTTTTCATCAAACTCCGGCGACCATATTGTACAATTTAATGGCTTTCATCAATGCTACTCTCTCCCTCCGTCATGGATGGCGCATTATACCCTTGTTTTCTCCTTCTCCTTCTCCTTCTCTTTCTTATCCTTCTTGCCACCTTTCAAAACTTCCAGATGCCCCGCCCGTTCGGCAAGACTGCGCTCGGTGCCCGCCGTTAATTGGGCTGTTACTTTCTATTCATAGTCAATCGGTTAGATACTATGGTCCTCCCTTCGTCTCTTCGTAGGTAGAGTACCTTCTTCAAGTTATTGGTTCTCACTAATACGGCTTTCTTCGGGGCGATGGTTTTGTGGCCCTTTTTCGTAATACCGGAATTTGTTCTGGTTTAAGAGGTTTGTTAGTGGGATCTGACTTGTGCGTGAAGGGGGGGGGGGGGAGGATCATACCGCCTGCTGCTCTGTTTGGCTAGGGGTTTGGAGAGTTTCTTGTTGCCTTGTACCATTTTCGATGTTTGTTTGGTGTGAGTTCTTTAATTCCTATTTTTTTGCTCGAGTCTAGCAAGGTATCGCGCAAAGATAGCCTTGGAGAGTGAGGTGAGGGCAAAGATGTTGTAGGTAGTACGAGTTACCCGGCGGTGTCAAATCATGAGGAAACCCTCCAACTGGCCGTTTTAGTTTTAAAGTTCTAAGTTAATGTGACAATTCCTGGTTCAGCCGTGAGGGATACGAGACGAATCGGACAACCCGTGAGTAAGACTAGCTTTTACTGACTGTCACATCTGCCTGACTGGCACTTAGGGTACTACGGTACGTCTCAATCTCTTGCCTCTTCTTCTTCTTCTTCTTCTTCTTCTTCTTACCCTTCATCTATCGAAGCAAGACCGTTTCGGTGAAGGGCTTCTCCTTCTTCTAAACGTACCTGACTCGGTTCACCACAGCACCCTTCCTCAGACTAACCTCCAACCAGCGCTAAACCGTGGTTCGGAATTCGATTCTTGTGTAGAAGATCAAGGTCTTGGCATTCTTGGGAGCACTGATCCGGTCCTGGAATATCATACTGAAGTGTCTCTTTTCCCTTCGCAACTCACTGATCCCCTTCAGCGACGGACTGATAATATCATGAGCCGCTTATTATTCTTATAATTGTTTTTTATACTCACTTCGGGACTTTTGTGAGATCAAAGTTCTTTACGGTCTTTTTTTTATTTGAGTGAGTACATTATTTCTTCCGCCATTCTCCTGATCGCCCCCCGTTTTTTTGTTCTTGTTTCTTGTCTGTCATCGCCGCGTTATGCCTCAGGATGGGTCGATGGGTGCTTAATGATAACTGTGAATTCCGGCTCCATGTGATATTGTGTTTTTATTTTATTTCTATTTGTACTCCTTTTCTTGAGTAGCTTGACTGTCTATTCTGGTGTCCCTGGAATATTGTACGCGTGCAGTTTGCGCTAACCATTGGAAGTCGCTGGTTCTCGGTGGCCTTACGGGAATTTCGTTCGGTTTAAGGTATAGTAACTGTCTCTTCTGTGAATTTCTCGAGATTGGAGCCCTTTTACTACTTCCCTTCCTTTCGGTACGAGGTAGTAAAAGCGTTTGGAGAAACTGATATAACCCTTCGCATTCTTCTTCATCAGCGAGCTCTATTTTGACATTTACTCCCGCGTTGACTAATGTGCTGATTGTTTGGTGTAGCCTGACCCTTTGAGATATTGACTTGCTCCTGGAGCAACGGTCGACAACTCTAACTCGCTGCCTCTTCTTTTAAATCTTTTCTTTTTTTCCCCTTCCTCCGTTCTCTACACTATTCACGCTCTCTTGTCTTTGAGTGACTTCCTACCTATTCTGTTTTTTGTGAAGGCTTCTACCACTTGAGAACAGATTTTTAAGCAGAGATTTTCATCTCTCTTTTTTTTTCCTTTTAGTGGTGCTCCTTCTCCGCTTAACCCTCTCGGGTCTTTTACTGTTCGGTGTCGACTTACGTCGCTTTCCGCTGCTGCACTTGAGCAAACACCGAGCACTGATTTGCATACTCTCTTCCTTTTACTGCTGTTTCTCTTCTATTTCTTCATCTTCCAAACTGTTAGACTATTCATTCCCAGCTGTCCTTTTTCACTTCCCACTTACCACACACTATTTGCTCCCCTTTCACCATCGCTACCTTTTTTTTGGGCTCCCGTCGCCCCCGTTACTTGCAAAGTTACACTTCCTTGCTTGTCTCACTTTCCAACTCCCTACTCATCCTTACGAGCTGTGGAACCTCAACTCATCATTCTTAATATCCCCCATAAACTTCATCGTTCACCTCCGTTTACTGCCCACTTCTCAACCCTGATTCGTATTTCCTTATCTAAGAGCTGTTCTATTTATTTTTGTCTCTGCAACCGACATAGTTATGGCACGTCGCAGGACAAAATCAATGGCCGAAGCTTCTAATTCCCCTCCGCCTGCGGCCATTGCGAGAGCCACTCGCTCCCGGAAGAGTCTGGCATTACCTTCATTATTGGAGACTCAACAACCACTGCCCATGACTCTTGAGCAAGGGTCTGCAGGCCAGCGAAGATCTTCCAGATCTGCCCCGAAAAGAGGCGAGGGCTTGGCTCTAAGTCCTACTACTGGGATCAGCCCGATGGTGACGCGGGGGAAACAGGCGAAAGATGAGAGTGATGGTAAAGATAAAGACCACGAAGATGAGGCTCCCCGGGACCACTGGAGGAGCTCCGAAAATTCTACTAAACGTGAAGCGACGCCGCCACCTATTCTTGATGCTCGGTGTGTATATCTTTATTATTCTTGCAAAAAAAAAATTACATATCGTGTTCCGAGTTTCTAATTGTTTGCTAGTGACGATGACGATGAGTCTCTAGTTGATGAGGCTGATAAAAAGGATGAAGAGCATCTTGATGAAGATCGCCAAGATGATGATAATGATTATGGACATAGAGAGGAAGATGAAGGGACTGTCCTACCCGGCCCTTTATCCACCAATTCTTCACCAGATGGCCAGGGTTCTTACACCTCATCGCTCAATGGCAGGGATAGAATGTCCTCACCCTCCGCTAGTAGAAACTGCGATACTGCTTCGGCTAAGAGGCGACGTAAGAAAACACGCAACCCTCATATCAGTCCGAACAAGCAAAGACAGCTCCGTCAAAAACAGAAGGAGCGGGAGGAGAAAAAAAAAGGTGATGTTGTTAGTTCCCCGGTGAGTACTGCGGGTTCGGGGTCGGGAGCCTTTCCCAATCCTTATCCTCCGGTACCCGTAGCGACCGAAGGTATTCCCACCCCTGCCTCCCCTCCCCCTTCTATTGCTCCTCCGACGGCCAATCGAGCCTTCGAAGAGGACTTCGGACCATTCTTCAATGGCAAAACAAATACGCAAGAAGCTAGCGGGAGGCCAGATACACCTGTGGATGCGTCTTCGGTTAACGCGACAGCGGCACTTTTACTTGAAACTGCTACTGGTATGAGAGAGTTAAGTGAGAGTGAAAGTCGTGAGCGGGTTAGCAGGGATTCCAGTGCGGAGGTTGGGCGGAGTGTTATTATAGCTCCGGAAACCCAAGACGAAGATATGCCTGATGTGCCTGCTCAGTCCGATGCTTCACTACTAAATGTTGCAACCAACGACCTTCCAATTGCCGAATCTCCGTCGAATCAATTGCTTGCTGAGCAACAAAAGAATAGCGACAATGCAACTGAGAGTACTCTTTCCGGCCAAGTATCGCCCATTATCGCCGGAGTGTCAACACCCGCTACTACGGTCAATGGGATTGCGGGCTCGCGCCATGCACGATGCATGGGCGGTGAGTCCTCCCCCAGAAGCCAGGCTTCTCCAGTGCGAGGGCTTGAGTGTTCGAAAACTAGCGGGACTTCCGAGAAGGACATCTTGAATATTTCTTTTGGGCGCAGACTATCGTTAGGGCCCAGTTGTGCGGATATAAGCGAGAACAGCAATGCGAGTACGGGAGATAATACGATTAAGGTAAATGGCCGGTGATGTCACGTTGCTACTTACTTTGCAGACTTAGATTGGTACTAAATGTGCCGTAGGAGAACAACACCAAGTCACGTGAGAGTAATACAAGATTAGTCGTCCGGGACGGTCCACCGTCTCCAAAGCTAGAGCGCCGGGATACAGAAATTTTAGTCGGTGGTATTGGTAGTCCTACAAAAATCACCAGCCCACGCGAACGGATCGAGATTAGGGTTCAATTGGAAGACCGAGATCCGGTTGGTTTTCCCTTTTAGTGTGCAGTGTTTTTTTTTACTAATGTTGTGTAGGATTCTATTACTACCGATGAGGTTAATGCTGCCGCTAGTGCGCTGTTACAAATGCTCAATCCGAATAACCTAGTATCTACCATTGGAAGGAAGAGAAGCCATTCCGAAATTTCTTCGAGGGGCGGGGGGTATGACTTTCTTTATTATTATTTTGGGAATCGGGAAGGGCTGCTAACCTGGGATGTTTCATAGGAGCTCGCCCGGGCATCGGGCATTGTCTAAAAAATTGCCTTGTCCCACATGTCCTATAACTGCGGAACAAATCTTGTCCTGTCTTGAGAGAAGAAGCGTCGGCGACCGTAGAATGAATCTCGAAGAATTCACGGATAAGCACCGTGAACTTTGCGCTAAAAATGTTCAAGATGAATCATTGGTGTCTGAGGAGGAGATGGAGGAAGAGGATGAGTATGGGGATTATGATGAGGAAGAAGGAGATGAAGGTGAGGAGGGCGATGCTGGAGAGGGACTTGACGGGGAATTGGAGGGAGAAGAGGAAGATTACGCAGCTGATGAGGAGTTGGTGGAAGAAGTTGACGGGGTAATCCAGACGACAGTACCCGCGGCATCTGGGGCGGTTGAGGTATTGCGCAAAGTGGCTGGATCGCTACCTGGTTACCTAAGTCTCAAGCCGGAAGATGTCGACAGGGAAATTGAGATTCGGAGGTCTGCTATCACAGCTGGCCGGCTCCCGGAGGGAAAGTCTATTGAAGATATACTGTTTACTCCGATCACACCTGTCTCCGCATTTCAAGAGTATCTGGAAAATTCGAAAACCCCGGCGGAGAAGTTTCTTGTGGAAGAGAAAATTGTTGAAGCTCTGGCTGACATGCAGGTGGAATATTTGATGATTGATGAGATTATCAAGCGTAAGGAGGCAAGTACCCCAGATGGGGAAAGAGCAGCTATTAGCAGACCCGTTAGAGGGCGTCAGAAGAGAAAGCCTAGGGTTGCCCGCAATCCGTTGGAACCAGATGATCCAGTTGTCTGGGAGGACAAGAAAGAGGCTGAACTTTATGGGTTTTCCTACGATCCCGCTATTGACAAGCGTGGGAAACAGAATGCAGATGAACAGCAAGCTGGCAAGTATTCTATTAGGGGGCGGGAACTGCGCAGTCGCCAAAAGGCTGTTGAAATGGTGCTATACCCCGGATATGAGCACATTGATCAGCGAGTCCAGACCATTCAGCCGAAGGCGACTAGGCGCCGGAAGCCCGCCGCTGACAAAGAAAAGAGCGGGGAGTCGCTAGAACAACTCAGAGCTGGCTCTGCTCCGCCGCCCGTCTCTGCCACTCCTCAAAAGAAGAGGCCCGGGAGACCACCGAAGAACGCTTCGTCGGCTTTATTTCTCTCTGTCGCTGCGAAGGATCAAGCTTCGGCGCAGGCGTTATCACGGACGCATTCTGCAGATAATGTTGCGCGCCCAAGAGTGGGCGAAAAGCCAAAGGTAGACCCTAACAGAACACCACCTAGTAGTATTAGTGGCACCTTGGTGAGGTCGCCGCCGAATTGTCTAAAGATAAAGTTTCGCGGTGCGCGGCTTGCTGAGTACCTTAATATTGTCTCGCAGGAATCGAACCTAGCATCCACACAGAGAGATTTCTACAGTCGCCCAGGCCCATCATCGTTGGTGCCTGCCACAACGCAATCCGAACCGGTCTCGCCAACTAGATTTTATCCCGACAAGCATACGAGGCAAAGCGACTCATTCATGTCGCTTATGAATGGGGGGGTCGGTGGGCAGCGATCGGAGTCTCCGGTTTACGATTCAGCCGAGAGCAATCTTGGAGATTATGAAGGTGTTGGGAGGGGGAGGCCAAGGTTTCGTGGAAGAGGTAGAGCACGTGGAAGGGCGAGGGGAACACGCGGGCCGGGTAGGCCCGGACGTGGATCGGGGTTGAAAGTTGAGACTTCAAACGCAGCTAACCCTATTGGTCATGGTGAACCATTGTCGGCCAACCCGGAGACCCCGACTCTTAGCGCGGTCGAATATTCCGAAGCAGAAGATGCTGCTATGAGCGCAGCTTCCGATCGCGGGCACAATTATCATTCGAACGCTTTTCAAGCCCTGCCTAAGGCTCCGAAGCATTCTACACCCGCTGTAATGCGTTTCAACTCTACCAGTACTCCCTCTATGTTCAGTGTATTTCCGACTCGGCTAGGGCAACACCAACTACCATCGACCTCTACGAGCCCAACTTACAATGATAATAGGTCTTCTGCTGAAACGGACCATGGAAGACCCCGGGTTCGTGGAAAGACTTACAAAACGCCAACCTCCATCTCATTGACCGAAGCCCAGCCAAAGACAACCAAAGAGGAAGAGTTTATTGCCGCACAGAACGGAAACTTAGGGAAGCGGAAGAGAGTCAAGACGGCTCTTGCGTATGAAGCACCTAGACGCAAGGCCCGTGCTGTTGCGGGTAGGGATGGAGCCGTGGGCGGTGGGCATAGCCCCGGGAGTGTGAGTGGAGAGAGGGATGATGAAACGGAGAGTAGTGAGCCGGATGATGACGATAGCGGTGGTTATGGGAATTCGAAGTAGATGACAAGCCTTCTCGTGTTCGTCGCGGCGATTGCGGCGGGGTTTTCGTTTTTGGGAAGAAAAAAAGAAAAGTCTCGTGGTTTCCCTATGCTTTTAACATTATAGTTTGGGTATTGTATGCATTTGTGTTTCCAAAACGGGGATATTATCATCGGGGGTGTTTGGACATTTGTATTTACGTTTTGTCGCTTTACTTTTTACCTGTCTCGTGTGGCAGTACTTTCCTCTATTCTACTGTTACTGTAATGTCTGTACGCCTGCGAAAGGAGGGAAGGACGGGCATGGTATATAAATAAACAGGGCTGAATAAATTCAGGATAAATGAATTGGTATAGGCGTGATAAATGGAATTAGACCCGCTTCTGGATGTTGTGCTCGACTTTGGTGTAGTACTGTGTGGGGTGGGTGATGTTCTGTGAGTCTGATGTGCTGTTCTATGATTAGTCTGGTATAATTGTGACTGGCAGGAGCATCTCCGGCGAGAAGTAGAGAACAGCGCTGCAAACAGAAGCGGGATCGTTCTTCAAGAGCAGCCTGTCATTCCACCCCCGGTGCTTCCTTCCGATGATTTACCCGAAATTCCCCCACCTAATAGTCCACAGGCACCCGAGAAACAAGACCCTCGACCTTCCCCCCCCCCCCTTTTTTTTATCCATCCACACCTTCTCTGGAGGCCGGTCATCGTGGCTACTATTAACACTTTGAACGATTATTTTTTTTTCCAGGATAGCTTTATTTCGCGGTGCCATGGCCTGTACCCAGACCAATCCCCACCACCACTTTTAGTTTCCTGTTTTCCCCCTCCCCCTTTTTGCGGGGATATCTACAGTATTTTCGCTGGAGTTGTGTGCATTCTCTCGGAAGTTGATAAGGCAGTGTATAGTAATAGTTGTTTTCTGTAGGTCTTATGGCAGTGAGGCCGAGCACCCGGCTCCCCCGCGCTCATCGTCCGGCTATGTTATGTACTAGATCCTCGGCGCAGAACAGCAGTCGAATAAACGCTGGCTCAGGAGCTAGGCTAACCGCCCACCGTTCCTGACTGGACTCTGGTAATTAGGGATGGAGTGGAGAGTATCCGCCGAAGGTCCGGGGGTATAAATGAAGGAAATGGGGTGTTTGATGAGGGATAGTACTCTCTATTTCGAGTGATGGGTCGTGATTTCTTGGATTTTTCATTTTATTTTTTGAATCAACAGGAATTTGTCCGCAGTGAGTTTTTTTTGGGAATGCGTTTAAGGAGCAGGGGGAGGGGGTGTTTGGTATAGTATGGTATGGTATGGTATGGTATGATATGGGAATTTATATTGCGAGGTTTCACTATCTGGGTCCTTTGGCGGGTAAAAAAAGTCCAGCATCGTATCGTATTGTTTTTTTTCTTATTTACTCCTTTAACTAAGTTTTAAGATTGGCGATTTCTTGGGAGTGGTTAAATTAACTTATGCTACAGTATGTTCAGAGGCTTTAAAGGTTTTATTAAATTTTGTAAGATGAGGCAGAGTTGTGTTGATTGCTAGTGAATTTGAGTATTGTACGGAGGTAGGGATTGAATTATTATATGTGGTTGTTGGAGGGTGGCGTAGGGGGGTTGGTGGGTGGCGGAGAGGGTGGGGGCTTGGGGGTTAGGGTCTGAGTGAATCCCTGCTAAACTATGATAGTGCGGGATGGGGAGTGGGGCAGCTAAATCCCTACTATCTTGTATCCCGAACTATCAAAGGAAAATAGTGTGTATCCCCGGCGGTGTGAACTGGAGCCAGCGCTAAACGGAAGGAATTAACTGGAAAAAGTGGTAAGTTCTGTATCTTTGGAAAGGGGAAAAATTGCCCACAGGATAAAAGGGAGAAAAAGGAGAAGGAGAAGAGGAGGAAGACGGAGAAGAAGAAAGGGAGGTCTGCGATAATATCCCCATTCTACTAAGGCGGAATTGACCTCTCATCCCCCGCTTCCGCAACCTAGTACACATAGCAATAGTTTCTCCAAATGTGCTTGAATACGGAGATCTCCGCCCCTGTATGATGAAATATGACAACAATCAGAGGTAGCAGAAGTAGCCGCATCTGTTGAACTATAGTCTAAGTTAATAGATTCCGGGAATCTTTCGAGGGGCGAACATACTCGTGTCAAGGCTGTGGTTAGGCGCCACAGCCCCCCATGTTCGCAGGCACACAACCGGGGTCACGTGACTTACGGCATGAGTTTGTGGCTCAACACAGCGATGTGGCTCAACGTGACCTTAGGGGGTCTAATGTGTAATTTTTGCCGTATTATAGAAACTCGTGTTATCCACTATCTCCCCCTGGCCCCAAATATCCATCGATCCCTGCATCAGCCTACTATACTGTAGGTTTAGTTTGATAGGGTAGCAGAATCGCGAATACCAGTTAATGAGATCTAACGCACTCGGAAGGTGCGGGATTGACCATTTGAGGAAAACATTAATCCCTCTTAGGGGTTTTTGTCCCTAAGCACGGAGATTAGGCGCCTGGCAGAGATAGTGGATAACAGGGGTTTTTACGGGTATTTTAGTCTAGATCTGTTTTTGCAACCTTGATTGTTCCTCAAGTTGTGCTGAGCCATAGTGCTATAAAGTTACGTTGGGCTTTTCCCCTTCTCTGTTTTATTTTTCTCTTAGAAGTTCTGTTGAGCTATCGGGTATGGGTTGTCCCCGGTTGTGGTGCCTAGCCACACCTTGACACGAGTATCCCCAAACGTGGTATCGGGTGGGCAGTGGTTCTTTCAAGTTCGAGTGATCGGCAGTGATTGCCTAGATTTTATTGTTTTTTTATTTAGCTTTTTTGATTCGATTTAGAATTGCCGGAGTGAGTTTTTCTGGCATGTATGTGGGGGGGGGGGGGTTTAAAACAAAGCGAGAGAGCAGTTACTTGGGAAGCAGCATGACTAAGCAACCACTCTGTAGCCTGCAATGATGGCTAGCAGCAGGTTTTAGATTATCATCAAGGGGTCTAATGAGTGATCGCGCATGATAATTTACTTCTGGTTGTCATTTGATTCTCCTTTATGGTAGATGGGAGGCTAGATCCCGCCCCTCCTTTCTTGATTGAGATTCATTTCACAATCATGTAAAAATGCTCTCCTCATCTTTCTTTTAATCCACGGGTGTCAAAATTACGCGGCCGTGAGCACGGTAGCCAGCGTTGCAACACATCTATCCCTACTCAACTCCTCATATCGAGTAAGTAATTCTTTACTACTAAAGCCCTCATATGAGAGGATAAGCACTGTCATGTAGGCTGGTGAGTGGTGTACCGGATATTTCCATTGATTTTATTATCATTTTTTATCAAGATTATTGTTCTCATTTCAAATACTGCGTTAGGCTGGGGTACATGCGTTGTAGCGCTGGCTACCGTGCTCACGGTCGCGTAATTTTGACACCCATGGATACCCAATCCCCTAGTTAGCTCATCTCTAGATTGTCTCCCGCCCATAGCCAGAACAAAAAACGTAAGGTCCAATTCACCGGCTGACATCAGGATATGCCCTCGCCAATCTATCCTACAATTCCTTCCCGTAAACTTTGAAGGACTACCCATCTCCTTATACTTTTTCCACTAGATAAAATTTGTGGTAAGACCGTTTTTGTAGATCCGGGTATGTGTTCTAGAGAGGAGAGAATATTTGAAAAGGTAAAAAAGACTCGTCACTAATGACAACCAAGACAACTCCATGACAAAGCACGCGTAGCCCCTCATAACCGAGCTTAAACCTCTCGTATTATTTCTAATACCAGTTAATCTCACCTCACATTGGCGGGCTCTTTGGCCAGACAAAGTTTGTTTGCTTGCGCGGCCCACCACTAACCCCTTTCTCTCAAAAATAATTTCTGCCCACGTTTCCCTCCCAAATACCTAAGAACGCTCGCCGTACTACACAACACTTCCCCCCTACCAGCTGAACTTTATCAGACTTTTGGCTAGTACTTAATCTTTGCCTTCAGATTTCACCCCCGGGATTTCGCAACACCCATGGAGGCTATTCGTGCCGTTCTCGCTTCGTTCGGGATTCTGAACTATAATGCGGATCTTCCTGGGGAGCGCGAGCCTGACTCCCACCAGGGTGATGGCACTGGTAGTGATGAGAGTGGTAGTATGGGCGGCAGTGCGAGTGACCATTTCCATGGAGTGGACGATGGCGGGAGTGGTCTTGGTGGCATCGGTGATAGTGGTGATGCGGGTAATGCAGAGGGTCAGTCTGTCCCCCAAGTGGACAAAGGCAAAGAAAGAGCTGGTGATTATGAGGGTGGCCATGGTGGTGGTAGTAGTGGTGGTAGTGGTAGTGGTGGTGGGGGTAGTCGTGGGGGTAGTCGTGAGAGTAATCCTTTTTTGGATGAAGAATACGTCGAGTGGATCAAAATGCGAGCTCGTCCTATTGTAGGTTCAGTTGGCAACCCTCCCACTGGTGGCGATCCCGCGAACACCTATGTTGCTCCTGGCTCCTATACCCCTGTTAGTGGTGCAGGTGATGAGAGGGGGGAGCCTGTCTCTAAAGTGGCCGAAGGTACTGTCAGAGCTAGTGATTCTGACAATAATGGTGGTGGTGAGAGCGGTAGTCATGGTGGTGGGAGTACTCCTGGGGGTAGTGGTGAGAGTAGGCCTCTTTCGGTCCTGGAATACAGTGAGGTGTTCAAAGTGGAGGATCGTTTTAGGGCAAATTCGGTTGGAGATGACATCGAGTGGTTCAGGGTGGGGGATCGTTCTGGTGCGGGTTCTTTTGGGTACCCTCCCGCTGACGGCTATCCCATAAACACCCATGTCGCTCATGGCTCTCATACTCCTGTTAGTGGTGCGGGTGGTCGGAAGGAGGAGGAGCCTGTCCCCAAAGTGGGCATTGGCGGGAGTGATGGTAGCAGTGGTGGAAGTGGAAGTCGTAGCGGGGGTGGTAGTGGTAGTGGAGGTTGTAGTGATGACAATGGTAAGGCTCCTGCTCGGAAGCCAGACCCCAGTATGATCAAATGCGATTCTCGGATACCCGTTGGGCCTCTTTCGGGTGAAGATTATATTAAGTGGATCAAAAAGCGGGAACAAATTATGGCGAGTTCTGTTGGCAACCCTCCCGCTGACGGTGATCCCGCTCAGGCCCAGGACACTTCTAGCCCTCCCGCTCATGGTAGTGGTGCAGATGATGGGGAGGGGGAGCATATTCCTAAATTGGACAAAGGAAAACGCAGAGCTAGCGGTAGCGGCACTGGGGGTAGCGGCACTGGGGGTGGTGGCACGAGCGGTCGTGGTAGTAGTAGCGGTGGTGGCGGCAGAAGTAGTAGTGGCGTAGGTGATGGGGAGGGGGAGCGGGTCTCTAAAGTAGACAAAGGGAAAGCCAGAGCTAGTGGTAGCGGCACTGGGGGTGGTGGCACGAGCGGTGGTGGTAGTGGTAGCGGTGGTGGTAGCGGTAGTGGTGGTAGCGGTAGAAGTGGTAGTGGGGACGGAGCTGCCGGTGGTGCCGCCAAGCCGGGCAAGCTGCGGCGCCGCCTTCTTAGAAGCTCCGCCGACGACTCTCCCGACCCCGCTGCCGCCGACCCCGCTGCCGGCTCCCCTCCTCCCAATCCTGCAGCTAACGACGAACAGCAGGGGCGACGTCTCAAAGTACTCATCTACCTCGACAGACATAAGTGGGTGCTCGCTGTCACAGGGTTCGCCGGTACGTTGGTTGGGTGTGGACTCCACTTCCCTGACCTCCCCATGGAATCTGTTTCGGAGAGATATCGCCCAGTCGCGAACAAATTTTTTCATTTCAGTTACCTATGGGTGGGGAGTGTGCTCATTTCATGGCTTGCACGTTGGATATTCCGCCACGCGAGAGAGAGATTCCGCCGTGTGCGCCGTCTTCCGGCGCACGATCTTGAGGCGGGAAATCTTCAGGTTATGCAGGCATAGTTTTAGCTGTAGTACTAGATAGAATGCTTCTATTAGAACCACTAGCTCCCAAAATTAGAATAGCCATCCTCGATACTACTAGCTCCCAAGCTCGTGATACCATTCCTCTTGCCCACAATACTAACAGTTTCAACATGCATGATCCTGAGATTAAGGCCACCCATGATCGGTCAGAAATCCTAACCTAGCTGTCGCTTCTGGAGCCCCACTTATGGCGCCACGACTTTCGGACAAATTGGGTTAAGGATGTGGGAGACCGGTTTCTGTACACAGGGGAATATCGAATCTGGAGGATCGGGTATGGCTAAAGTGAATCGTAAAGGGCAGCCATATTTTGCTCTGACAATCTAGGGTTCGGCAAGACTAACATCAGATGTGAGACACGACCTTAGAGAGAAAGCGCAAAGCCGGATGTCGACTCCGCGGCCCAAAAGGAACGGTTTCCGGCGAGTGCATTAGGTGCTCCTCTAAGGCAGGTTGTTAGTTATTTACGCAAATTCCTAAATAAATAACGGATGCGTTCCGAAGGCATAAGAAATTCTTGTGGGTTTCGGAACTGCAAATTCGTGAGATCGGGAAGATGTTAGGGAGCCTCTCATACACGCAGTGCACTCTTCCTGCCTTAACACTCTGGACGGATACACTCCACTAGATCAAGCCAAGATCCTTCTTTCACTCAAGGAGATCATCAAAATGTCCCCGACCGCTCGAGTATTCCTAACCGGGAGGCTACATGTCTGTCGTGAATCGGGAATGCATTTCCCCGAGGGAACAGAACTTGTATCGATAAACCCCCGAAATAGTGACATTACCCGATACATTGACAGAGAAATTGCCTAAGACACAACTTCGGGATAGATGGATAAGGATTGGAGGGGAAAAATTGAGAAGATTCCAGCAAGGGTCTCAGAGATGTTAGTATTTGCGGCTAAAAATGGAATCGTGTTCCATGTATTCGCTGCGAGATCTATATCCAGGTTTCTGTTGGTCTCTCTGAATCACAATGCGATTCTAGAGGAGACAACTATCCATTGGTGGCGAGAAAGACTCAAGTGACAACTGATGGATTGAGCCTAGAAGATGCCCAAGTTTCTATCAGATCAAAGCGCGAGGTGGTCATAAATCAAGACTGGGGATGACTGCTTTGATGTGGATATATCATGCGGAACGGCCGTTGGGAGTAGAGAGGCTATCGCAAAATTAGATAAAATCGTAACCTCAACCTCTCATCACAATATCTTTATCTCACCCTGCATGCTGGTAAAAAAAAAAAAAGTTTTCAAGTTTATTCCCGGAGTGGAGAGGCTGCGGACTCTTTATTCTCTTTGCCTCCACTGTAGCCAAATGGAAGCAGTAGAGGGATATGGGGCATTGAGGGAAAAGCGTTACCATTAGATCTTGTGCGGAGTAATTGTCATCCAAATAATATGGAGTTTGTGGGTCATAATTGAATCAGATTTTTTTTACAGACATAATGGGTATCTACTTCAATGCAAGAGACATATGCAGGTTTAATGGTTGATGTTTTTTGTTTAGCGTCTGATGTGTCTCATCAGTTTTTAGTACTGACATTGAGGTATCTTAAGGTTATTGTTGAAACAAACACTATCAAGCATTACCGGACTATTTCTGATAATCGCTTAAGTGAGAATCCACATGCTAGAACCATCATGCCTCGCACTGAGTTTTAGTGTCATTTCGGGTTTGTCCGAATTTTGCGGTGTCAAGCCCTTGGCGGTAGCTTAACACTAGGCTTCTGAATAGTCCGACTGGTCAAGCTTTCGAGGCAGGACTAGGCCGGGCAGTCCTGATTAATCTCAATGACTGGTCCTAGTCCTTACAAAAGATTGCATAGTCATGTTATATCACTCATTACACCGAAAAAATTGTTGGAAATCGCAGGGTTATGGCCCACTTGACGCTGGGTATGCCCGCACTACAATGCGGCACTGGCACACATACGTACTAGGTAAGGAACGCTTAAACTATGAAAATGTTTTCACAACCCCTCCCTGTTTCTCTTTATTTCCCGTTCTTTCTCTTTCGCCTTCTCTCTCTTATCCCTTCACTTCTTCCTTAAGTCTTTTCTTTCTTTAACTTAACACAATAATTATGGTCTTCATCTTCGCATAATACAAACTTTGAATCTCCACTTAAGCCGTTCCACTCCACTGCGTAAAATCCTCACCGTAAATCATTACCTCCGCATCGAATATTTTCAACAAAAGTTTGATACCCATGAAGGTATTTTCGCCGCCTCTAATTTAAGCGAGGCACCATCTTCATTCCGATTATACTAATATTGTGCTGTATAACCCAAGGAAACAATGAGTTTATTGTGCTAAAAATTGTAAAAAGCAAAACGGGATGCTAATTCTGTCAAAGGACTGTGCATGACTGTTCCAGTCGTCGCCCTAATTTCCACCATTAGACTAGACTTGACTTGGACTGGACTAGCTAGCCTAGTCTAACCCCTCACAGACTATTCGAAACCCTGGTCACCATCGGACGTGACTGTCCCCACTCTCACTCTCTCCAGTATGCCCTAAGACCCACGATTGGGTTACTCCATCAGGATCAAGAAGCATGAGGGGACGGAGAAAAATGAAGAAGCAAATAATTATTGTGGCAAGGATCGCTGTTACCACGAGGGCTCGGATGATGGGGGGAAGCGGCTCCGGTGGTGGAATGCAGGCTGACGGGACTCGGAAAGGCCGCGCGGAGCATTGAAATAAATCTGACCGCTCAGAGACGTTCTTGGGATCTGAGATCGGAAGGGAGGGTTTGGGTTGGGAAAAGAATTTCACAACCCCTCCATGTCCCTTGGGCGCAGCCACCTCAAGTGCTGTTTGGCCAGAAGTGTCTGCTATTTCAAGATCCAGAACCTCCCTTTCCAATAGCCAGTCCACTACTCCTTCACGCCTCTGCTCTACAGCCCACAGAAGAAGGGTTCTACCGGATTTTGTATCCACAATGTTCATATTGACATCCCCCCGTGCCAATAGCAACTTTACTATTCCACCATGCCCAGCCATCGCGGCCCACTCGAGCGGCGTTCGGCCATATTCGCTGTCTGCGATGTTGAGACTGATATCTTCTCGTTCCAATAGCAGCTTTACTATTCCCTCATGCCCTTTAGCCGCAGCCCATCCGAGTGCTGTCCCCCTATATCTGGTATGTCGAGTGTTGGGGTTAACGTCCTCTCGTTTCAAAAGCAATTGTACAATTCGCTCGTGTCCAGCGATAGCAGCCGACGCAAGCGGTGTTCGGCAATATTCTCTGTCCGCAATGTTGGGATCGATATCCTCTCGCTCCAATAGCAACTTTACTACTCCATCGTGTCCCCTATGCGCAGCCCACCAGAGCGGTGTCCCACCATATTGGCTATCTGCAGTGCTGGGTCTGATATCCTCTCGTTCCAGTAGCAACTTGACTATACCACCATGTCCACCCATTGCAGCACACGCGAGTGGTGTTCGGCCATATTTGCTGTCCACAATGTTGGGATTTATATCGTCACGTCCTAATAACAACTTTGCGACTCTATAGTGTCCATCACTGGCAGCCCACCAGAGCGGTGTCCCGCCATAATTGGTATCTGCAGTGTTGGGACTGATATCCTTTCGTTCCAGTAGCAGCTTGACTGCCCCCTCATGCCCACCGATTACAGCCCACCCGAGTGGTGTTCGGCCATCTCTTGTGTCAGCAGTGTTGGGATTGATATCCTCTCGTCCCAATAGTAACTTGACTATTCCCTCATATCCTTTCTTCGAAGCCCATTGGAGTGGGGTCCCGCCATAGTCGCTATCTGGTGTTGTGGGATTGATATCCTCTCGTTCCAATAACAGCTTTACTATTCCCTCATATCCTCGACTCGCAGCCCACAGGAGGGGCGTCCTGCCGGATTTTGTGTCCCCGATGTTCGGGTTGATTTTGTCTCGTTTTAATAGCAACTTTACTATGCCACTATGTCCAACCATCGCAGCCCACCCGAGAGGCGTTCGGCCACATTTTCTATGGGTAATGTTGAGACTGATATCCTTTCGTTCCAAGAGCAACTTTGCAACTCCTTCACGCCCTTTAGCCGCAGCCCATCCGAGTGGTGTCAGGCCATGTTCGATTTCATTGGTGTTGGGGTTGATGTCCTCTCTCTCTAATAGCAGCTTTACTATTCCGACATGTCCAACCATCGAGGCCCATCCCAGGGGTGTTCTGCCATATTTGGTGTCCGCAATGTTGGGACCGATGTCCTTCCGATCCAATAGCAACTTTACGACTGCCTCATGCCCTTTCCCTGAAGCCCACCCCAATGGCGTCAGGCCAATTGCGGTATCTGTTGTGGTGGGATTGATATCATCTCGTTCCAATAAAAGCTTTACTATTCCCTCATGTCCAGCGCTCGCAGCCCACACCAGTGGCGTTCGGCCAGATTTATTGTCCGTAATGTTTGGATCGATATCCACACGCTCCAAGAGTTGTTTAACTATTCCCTCATGCCCGCCGCTCGCCGCCCATGAGAGGAGTTTTCGGGCGCATTCGATCTCTAAATCGGCGGCGTGGTCCATTGTTTGTCCAAAGTGTTTATTGAATGTAGATATCATATGGCGATTGCAATGCTAGCGATGTTAGTAGGTTTAAGGGGGCTGAGGATAGAAGGAGGGGTACGGCTACAGCTGATGAAATTTCTACGCAATCATTTCCAATTGTGGACACACCACCACATCAATGACCGAGATATGAGCTCGACATTACCTACCACAACGCCGACACCGACACACCGCCAGAAGGAGTGGCGTGTGCACGATGGGAAAGGATTCCGTAGAAATTTCGTCAACAGTAGCTACACCCCTCCTGGCTCACTTCAGTCCCCATAAAACCTCCAACGTCGCTACCATAGCTATTGCTAGAGGATACTATATTCAATCAACACTTCGGACGTACAATGGACCACGCAGCATACCCGCGTACCAGAGCTGGCCAAGCGCCACTTTCGTGGGCTGCCAGCAGTGGTCACGAGGGAATAGTAAAGCGGGTATTAGGACGAGAGGATATCGATTCAAACATCATGGACACGGAATATGGCCGAACACCACTCATGTGGGCTGTAGAAAAAGGGTATGAGGGGGTAGTAAAGTTGGTATTAGGACGCGAGGATATTGATCTCAACATTGCGGACACGAAATACGGCAGAACACCACTCCGGTGGGCCACCCAGAGAGGGCATATTAGAGTAGTAAAGTTGCTATTGGAGCGCAAGGATATTAATCCCAATACTGCGGATACCAGATGCGGCCAAACACCACTTGGGAGGGCTGCAATCGCTGGGAATGAGGAGATAGTTAAGATGTTCTTGAAACGAGAGGAAATCAATCCGAACATTGCGGACCTCGAGTGCGGCCGAACACCGCTCTTATGGGCTGTAGAAAAAGGGCATATGGAAGTAGTAAAGTTGGGATTGAAGTGCCAGGATATCAATCCCAACACAGAAGATATTTGGTACGGTATAACCCCACTCGGTTGAGCTACAGGTAGAGGGCATGAGGGAGTAGTAAGGTTGCTACTGGAGCGGGAGGATATCAGTCTCAGCATTAGGGACACCAAATACGGCCGAACGCCACTCGGATGGGCCTCAATGGCTGGGCATGGTGGAATAGTAAAGTTGCTATTGGAATGAGAAGATATCAATCCCCATACTGCAGGTAACAAAAAGGCCATTAGACAGGGAAGATATGAATCATGATATACTGGGCTCATCTCGCCAAATGACACTTGTGAGGGCTCTTTCCCGGAGGCACACAAGCGTTGGGAAATTATTCTCCGATCCCAAATTCTCCCTTTCCATCTAGGATCTCAAGGATACCGCAGAACGCCCCTCACCAATGCGCTCGCACTTATAGTTCAAGCTATCCAAACGATGTACACTCGTGTCCATAAAGTCCTCATACCCCTGCAGCACAACGCCGTTACCCCACTTCACGACAACAATCCCCCTCCACCATGCCTCCACCACATACAAAAAGAGCCAGAGAAGACAGGAATAAAGAAATTTATACCTTATATAAACACAGAGAGATGGGGTATAATAAAATTTCTAAGGTTCTGGGTATCTCAAAAGCAACTGTTCAATCAGTAGTCAAAAGGGCTGAAGAAAGAGATGGAAAGACCCATGATGCCACCAGATCTGGCAGACCAACAATCATTACAGACCAAAAAAGACAGATAGTGGGGGATATTATCAATGCTGAGCCTCATTTAGCACTAAGAGACATTACCCAAAAGGCCAATATTGGTCTTTGTAAGAGCACTGTTGATAAGATCATCTCTGAAGCTGGTTTTAAGCTTGTGATGCCCAGAAAAAAGCTCTTTTGGAGGAATGGACAAAAGGAGAAGAGAAAGGAGTTTGCTAGGAGAAGGAGGAACTGGAGGAGGGCATGGAA
>Ga0307507_10001607_pt1 | contig 49979 bp, 14 predicted proteins | sample 7_EM_MG_FD_207223 | JGI IMG/M metagenome (GOLD analysis project Ga0307507, IMG submission 207223) | Populus trichocarpa ectomycorrhiza microbial communities from riparian zone in the Pacific Northwest, United States - 7_EM | ecosystem: Host-associated > Plants > Roots > Unclassified | place... | reverse complement strand
TTATATTATAGGACTTTATTATTAAGTTACTAAAGTTAAGAGATCCTATTATAGGACAAGATTATAACGCGATTTTAGTAATAGTGGATAAGCTAATAAAGTGGGGATACTTTATAGTATACACTAAAGAGATATTAGTAGAGGATGTCGCTAGAATCTATATAAAGGAAGTATTTATAAGACATAGAGTACTAGATAAGATTATATTGGATAGAGATCTAAGATTTATAGTAGTATTTTAGGAAGTGTTTTTGGCAGAATAAGGGGTTCGCACAGCAATATCTATAGCGTATTATCCATAGATGGACGGACAAATGAAAAGACTAAATTAGACACTGGAGCAGTATTTAAGGCACTATATTAATCACGTATAGAATAATTGGGTATCGTTGTTACTAGTTATATAGTTTGCATACAATACAACACCATAAGAAGGAATGGGGATATTACCATTTAAGGCAAATTATGGATATAAGCTAAGAATATTGTTATCACCACGTTAAGTAAAAAAGACAAGTAGCACAGCTAAGCAAAGAATGGAGACGTTAATAAATCTTTATACAGACCTTAAAGAAACAGCTAAACTAGTATAAAAATAAATAAAAAGGTACTATAATGCTAAGAGATCTGAGGGACCAGATCTTAAGAAGGGAGATAAAGTGTAGCTACTATATAAAAATTTTAAGAGTTAACGACTAAGTAAGAAATTGGACTATATTAGACTAGGACCTTTTAAAGTTAAGTAAAGAATTTTATTGGTTATGTATAAGTTAAACCTACTAGCTAAAATGAAAATCTACCCTATACAGTATATCGTAATGCTAGAGCTAGCATATGGGAATATCAAGCTACCAGTCTATAAGGCAGACATATATAGAGGATAAGAGGAAGATAAATAGCAAGTTTTAAAGATTATTAGTTACAAGGATGTAGATAACGAAACGTGGTATAAAGTAAAGTAGATAGGCTATAGTAAGACTACCTAGAAACTACTAAGCAACTTAAGGAACGCTATAGGAAAGGTATAGGAGTATTAGAAGAAAGTAGGTCAGGTAATATTAATAAAGAAGGATCGCTAAAGAATAAGTTACCTAAGGGGGACCCAAGAGGAGCAATTGCTAAGCTACTTAGAGTTATTTCCCTTGCAGAAGGAGAGCTAATTCTTTTGTTACCTAGCTTAGACAAACCCTATTAAATAAGTTTCCACTCTTTAGAACGGACCTTCTTATAGACGCGTTTAAGACGTTAAAGATAAGCGTAAGCTAAACGTTAAGCTTTAAGGACGCGTGCGGACTCTTCTAAGGCACGTTAAACCGCGAGTAGCGTAGAGGCCAGCTTACTGTTAAGCTTTATAGTAGTAGATTAAACATAAGACCCTGTAATAAGTTACTTAGGGAATACGAAAACTGTTAAAAGTTATAGGACGCACATACTTAGCGTTAGAGACAGAGTGAACATCGCAGGACAATTAAACGTTTGCTTTAGTATACTCTAAGTAAAACAAGGGTTATTAGGACGTAGGACTCGCTAACACAACGCATACTAACCCCTCTTTAGCGCAATAAGAGTAGGGGATTGCCATCACTTCACCAAGCGATAGTATGGAGGAAACTATATAAAGGCGACGCTTAACCTAGGAAAGAGAAGAAGAAGCTTTAGGCATAATAAGCAAGGATATTAACTAGACTAATTAAACGGACATTACACCTCTAGTGGACGACTTAGAGATATTAGGAATCTTTAAGGACAAAGATAAAGAGGAGGGAGATGGTATTACGGACGCTTTAAGTATAATATTATAACTACTTAGAGAAGAGTCGTAGGAAGCTAGTTGGTTAATATAGGCATAGTCTAGGATAGATCTAGTGGAACTATATAACGAGGAATAGTAACTAAGGTTATATAGCGTTAAACGTATTAACTGTGTTAAATGGAAGGGATATTATGTTTAATACAGACAACACGTACCTGACATATAAGAGAGAATTTCTTAGGAGTACGGTTGTGTATTTAAAGGACCTTAGTCCCTACCATAGATAGTTCTCTCCTTATAGTAAATCTTAGAATATAATTGGAGTTAATCTATTGGGCAACCACTCCACCAGTTATTATTACGTTGTTGTTTTATTCTTACCTATATACCCAGCCCAATAACAGAACCCACCGTAGTCTAAGCTATAAGGTTCCGTTACATTAAAGATAGGGCTTGCATAAATTGCGGAAAATAAGGTCATTTCGCCAGAGACTATAGAGGTGGTTAGAGTAACTATATAGTAAAGGGAATCAGACTAGTAGGGGACACATATATATAGAGGGACAATGGTGCACTATAAGGAACAAAAGAGTGTTTAATTAATAGTTTTGCGTATTATTATAACAACGTATACCAAATTTATAAGGACGCTAAGTACGGCGCAAGCTATTGGCTATAGGAGCTATTGTTATCTAAGTTTAGAGGAACCAACGAACCAGCTTATAGATTAGACATTAAAGATAATAAATTTGATACAGGCGAAGCATTTACCAATAATAAGGTAATAAAGGCAGCTTACTAGAAGCATGCAGACCTTAAAGAAGTTAAAATAGAAGTAGAAACTAAGACTATTACAAAATAGGATTTAGTAATGGATGCTATAATACTATTAGATACAATTTCCATTGCTTTATAAGATAATAGAAGTAACATTTAGAAGAAACTAAGCAAGTAGATAACTGCTAGTGCTAGCTTATTACTTAGTAAAGGTAAAAGGCCACAGGCTTAAGATTCTTAAGAAGAGATAAGAGAAGCTTAAAATTCTTAAGATAAGATAAGACATACCTAAGGACCCACAATAGACGAAAACTGATGGGAAAGGGCAGCTACTTAGTTTATAGACAAATGAATAAGTATAGGACGCAAGTTTAAGAACTACAAGTTTAGGGAATAAATAAGAACGTTAGTAATCCTAGGTAAATATAGTATTTAGCCTAAAGATTAAATAGTTAATACTAGGATTAAAAAGCAAGACGACTATAAAGATCTAGCTATAAGACGCAGAAAACAAGAAACTATAAATAAGTTCAGAATAAGAATTGTTATATAGCAAGAGTAAAAGCTAGACAAGAGGTTAGCTATGCTAGGTTATATAAGGGATAGAGCACCTATATAAAGAGTTATTAATAGGCTAAGTACAGGGATACCTAGGGCAAAGTAGTTAGATAAACTGGAATAAGAAGAGGATCTAGATATCCTAACTAGGTTTAAAGAAAAACATACTAAAGGATATTATAATGTAGTAATAACAAGGTACTTTCTAATAGATAGACTATATACACTAAACCAGTTATATGGAAAGTAGTATAGGCAATGACATAATAATAAATAGGTAGATTTTTACATATGGCTAAATAAAAAAGTTATTTAAGACTAACCTATTACGGAGAAACGTATAAGTTATATTAAGGGAGCATTAATTATAATATTAAGGAACCTAGAAGAGGGATCTAGGGACTAGAGAAGTAAGCGACAAATCTTAGTACCTATAGTAGAGATACCAGTAGTTAGGTTAACTAGGTATAGGTTTAAACTTAAAAATAGAGATAAACTAAGAGTTAACCTAAAACATGTAGCGTATTATATACTATTATGGATAGCTTGTGTAGATAATATATGTAATATATATAGAGCACCAAAAGATAAGAACTAGAAGTACCTAGTAAGGATATATTAGGCACTAAAGGAAAAGTGGTTTAGAAACGCTAAGTATATATATAAATAGCACCTAGTAGAAGTATAAGGTTAAGGAGACTTAATACTTTAACTAGGAAGATTCCTTACGGAAGAATGCCTAAATAGATAATAGTAGTGGGAGTGTCTAGAAAATACTTATCTATAGTATATAAAGGAAAAGAAACAAACTAAGTATTGGCCTAAGTTAGACTAAGTATAAATAGGATCTAGTAGCTAATAGTTAGGAAAAGGGGAGGCGTATAGAACTAGAGGGAACTAGTATTAAAGCCTTAAACCCTTAAAGGAATTTAAGGTTAATACCTAAATTTATAAGTTAAATGGCAAGATTAATAGTTTAAAGCGTTAATAGATAGTGGAGCAACTAGGAACCATATATCACCAAAGGCAGTGGAAAGGATAGGGTTACTATATAGACAAAAGGAACACCTATATCCACTTATAATAATTTTAGGAGATTAGATAGCCTATAGAGGAGGCATTATTAATCTTAAAATAGGACCTATTTAGTTAACTATTAAAGGAAGACTAGTTAGAATGTCTTTTAATATCCTACCGTTAGGACAGGATAAGGCGATACTAGGAATGCCTTAGTTATAGAAGTACAATCCAAAGATTAATTAGGTTATAGGTTAGGTCAATATTAAGAATACTTGACGGCGTAAGACGCGACAGCAAACCAAGTTAGTATAGTACTAAGTTGGAGTAATATACAAAGAGACTAAGCGAGGCTTAAGTTATATACCAAAGAGATACCATAAGTATGGTAAAAAGTTATGGTCACTAGAAAGTAAAAAACTATTAAAGCATATAGCATGGGACTATAAGATAGAATTAGAAAAGGGAATAAGTTTAAAGTTCTTTCTAATCTATAAGCTTACTAAAACCGAGTTAGTAGCACTTAAGGAGTTTATCCAGGAGAACTTACGTAAGGGATATATTAGACTATTATAGTTATTAGCAGGATATCCAGTACTATTTATCCTAAAGAAAAACGGAAAACTTAGGATGTATATAGACTATAGACAGTTAAACAGTATTACTAGGAAGGATAGATATTCTTTACCCTTAATTAGCGAAATCTAAGACAGGATAGGTAGCGCAAAGATCTTTACAAAGATAGATCTAAGATAGGCGTACCACTAGATTAGGATCAAGAAAGGCGACAAATAGAAGGCAGCCTTTAGGTTAAAGGAAGAACTATATAAACCATTAGTTATACAATTTAGGCTTATAAACGCACTAGTAACGTTCCAGAAACGAATTAATAGTATATTAGGAGAATACCTTAATGAGTTTATTATAGTATATCTTAATAATATTATTATCTACTTAGAGAACAAGGAAGAACATAGAGAACACATTAAATGGGTCTTAAAGAGACTATAGAAAGAACAGATGCTAGTAATAGTTAAGAAATACAAGTTCTTTACAAGAAAAACTAATTTTATAGAATTTATTATTAAACTAGGAAAGATTAGTATGGACCTAAAGAAAGTCAAAGCTATAGTGAGTTGGTAAGAACCAGAGAATATTATATAGTTAAGGTCGTTTCTAGGGTTTTGTAACTACTATAGGAGGTTTATAGTATAATGGTTGAAAAGTATTAAGCTATTCACAAGACTAATAAAGAAAGAGGAACCGTAGGTTTAGGGTAGTAAGTAAAAGAAGCTGTTCTAAGAACTTAAAGAACTGTTTACCTAAGAACCAATCCTTAAGATCTATTAACTAAAGTTGGAAACGGTTATTAAAATAGACGCATTAGACTTCGCACTAGGAGCATACTTACTATAGAAGCATTAGGACGCATAGCATCCAGTAGCGTACTATAGTTAGAAAATAACACCACTAGAGTTAAACTATAATATCTATAACAAGGAGTTGTTAGGTATAGTTATAGCACTTAAGGAATAGAGAGCATTCTTATAAGGTATAGAGAAACTATTTATAGTTAAGACAGACTATAAAAACCTTATAGGATTCCTAATAATAAAGGAACTCAACTAAAGATAGGTTAGATAGGCGGAAATACTTACAGAGTACTATTTTAAAAATTAGTATACTAAGGGTATAGATAACGCACGAGCAGACGCTCTAAGTAGAAAGGCTAACTATAAAGTAATAAAAAGCTATTAGGAGCTTTATTGCGAAAGGATTAAGATAGATTAATTAGGTATAACTATCTAAAGATTATAGTAACTAAAGAAAGTCAGATCTACAAATTACTAGAGAGTAATTAGACATAGAAGATCTAAGAAGTATAGGTAAAGGATCTAGACTTAGAGCAATATAAAAACAGAGAAGTAACGTATATGCCTAAGTCTATTGCAGAAGAATTTGTTAAGGAATTCCATAAGGGAATAATATAAGGATATAATGGAGCTACAGGACTAGTGTTAAGACTTTAAGAGGAGTATATTATTTAAGGAATCTGGGGACTAGTAAGATAAGTTATAAAGAAATGTCTAGATTGCTAAAGGAATAAACCGATAAGTGTAATGGGCTCGTATAAATGCTTCTAAACCGAAGCTTGTAGATTGCTACCATACAAGAATACTAAGCTAAGGAGAAGAAGAAGTCTGTTAGAGACTGGCAAGATATAAAGGGGTCGCCAAGGCGCTAGTAGTAAGTAAGCCAATGGCGATTTTCCATCCCGGGGATAGAAAATCCTGATTGGTTGGCAGGAGTTAGGGTCCACTAAGTATAGCAGGTGGTGTTGCCCTAGCACCGTTATATTACCCCCCCCTCCTAAAAAAGCCTGCCTTTAGGCGTTAACCAAGCTCCTTATTGTTATCTAAATTGTTATAGTTATCCACCCCTTCTTCCTAGTATTTAATCCAGCTTTCTAATTGGCGTGGTGGTCTAGGGAGGTTAGGGTAGGCTAGGTGGAAGTCCCGTAGCTTATAGGGAGAGTACTTAAAATTAGATATGGGGTATTATTCTAGATCTTTATCGTGACCTACCCAGCTTGTACGGTATTTTAGGGTACCGCGGTCTTTCTTAACTGCTAAAATCTCTTTAACTTCCTATTCCTTATCCTCTGCAATCTAAATTGGTGGTGGGGGGTTATTATACTGTCCAGGCAACGGGTTGTCTATGGCCTTCCGCAGTTGGTCTAGAGAGAAGATAGGGTGGATTTTTATTAACTCTAGTAGCTTAACCTTAAAAGAGTGCCCTACCTTCTTAGGGATCTTATAGGGGCTAGCTATTTAGTGGTCTAGCTTGTGGCTTGGCCTCTAGGTCTTTTAGTTTTTTATTAACACCTATACCTTATCTCCTATGTGGAAGTCTACCTCGTAACAATATTGGTTTATATTAGCCTCTTTCTTCTCTTATGCTTTTTTTATAATTGCTTGGGCAGTCTCCTAGGCCCTGTATATTCTCTTAGCGAATATTTGGGCCTCTTTGTAGCTGAGGCGTTCGCGGGCCATTATAGGTCCTATAGGTCTATCCCAATTAAAGGATGTTTATGGCTTATATCTATAGATTAACTTAAATAGCGATATTCCTATACTATTATAAGGGAGCGTAAGCTGTGCGTAGTCTATTATAGGTAGTAGTTCCAACTAGTTGTCCTAGTAGTAATTAACAAAGGGGCGAAGTTGTTGGTTGAGGTACTGGTTTATAATCTCGGTTTAGCCGTTAGTCTAAGGGTAGAATGCGGTAGAGAGCTTAATCTTAATTCTAAGGATACGGCAGAATTCATCCTAGAAGTCCGATATAAATTAGGGTCTACGGTTAGAGATAATTAACTTAGGAGTGCCATAGATCCGGTAAATGTTGTTAATATACATACGGGCTATATCTTTTGCGGTTATAGTCTTGAAGCAGGGGAGGGAAATAGCTTACTTGCTTAATTGGTTAACTACCATAAAGGCCATATTATAGCCATATTTGTCCTTTGGGAATGATTTAAAGTCCATTATAATATGCTGCTAAGGGCGTTTGGGAACTAGCAGTGGTTGTAACTATCTAGGGGTTTGATCCCTAGGGGTATCTACCTGTTTATAAGCATGATAATTCCTAATAAACCGTTCTATATTGGATAGGAGTCCTCGCCAGTAGTAGTAAGGCGCTAGTAGTTAGTGGGTCTTGTTTTAACTAGGGTACGCCGTAGAGACTTAATAGTAGGCTTTACGGATTAGCTTTATTTGTAGGTTGTTAACGTCTAGAACTATAAGCCGTTCTTGGTATAAGAGTAGTCCGTCTTCTATTTCTAAATTAGGGTCGCCTTCTGTAGCTTAGTTATGGAGGGCTTTTAGGGATTTAGCTGTGCGGTTTATGATTAGAATGCGGTTAATTAGTCCTATTAGTTTATCCAAGATCTCTCCTTCTATAGGCACTAGCTTATTCTGTTTAAAGTTTAGTTCCTTAAGAATATGTAAGTCGAGCTATTTAGAACAGAGAAGGGCACGTATCTGGTGCTAAGCCTTTAGCTTATCCTGTGGTTCCACGTCCTGTTCTCTTTAGGTAAGGGTATTAGCTTTAGAATTTTGCCTACTGGGGCGGTATATAATTGTAAAAAAGAATTGGGAGAGTATTTTAGCCCACCTGGCCTATTGACCGGTAAGCTGCTTTGTTATTATAAAATACTTAAGGGCTTTATAATTAGTATAGATTTTAATCCAAGAGTCTGTGCTTCCAAGCTCTGCGCGCCACTAGGATAATAATTATATAATAGCTAGTATTTCCTTATTGTGTACCTCATAGTTATACTTAGCTGGGGCCATTATCTTTGAGAAAAATGCTATAGGGTACCACTCGCCATCTAGGTGTAACTGTAAGAGAACTCCCGCTACTACTTTATTAGAGGCATCCGTTTCCAGTATTGATTTAAGGTCTGGGTTATAGTGATAGAGAATTAGGGAGGAGGTAAGTCGGTCCTTTAACTCCTTAAAAGCTTCTGTATAATTATTATTAAAAACAAAAGGCGTGTTATTCTTTGTTAGTTGTATAAGAGGCTTAGCTATAACCTTATAGTTATAGATAAACTAATGGTAGAAGTTACAGAAGCCTAGAAAGGACTAGATGCCTTTTATAGTGTAAAGGGGTTTCTAGTTGCGTATTGCCTTAACCTTCTTAGGGTTAACTTTAATTCCTTCTGTACTAACAATAAACCTAAGGTACTTTGTTCGTTTTACTCTAAATTTGCATTTCTTAATATTAACTTATAGGCCTGCATTCTATAGCCTCTCTAGGACCTTTTTAACGTGAACTTGGTGCTTAAGTTCATTGTCTGAGTATATAAGAATGTCGTCTAGGTATGCCATACAGAATTTGTTAAGGTAGTCGAAAAGAACATTATTTATGTACCGTTGGTACGTGGCTGGCCCATTCGTTAGTCTAAAAGGAAGAATTTTATATTTATAAGAACTGTAGCGGGTGTAGAACATTGTTAGATTCTTTAATGCAGGGTCCATCCTAATTTGGTAGAAAGCTTGGCGGATATTAAGCTTAGTAAAGATTTTAGCTTGGCTTAGACGTGCAAGGGTCTCGTTAATTAGGGGAAGAGGGTAACGATCTTTCTAAGTAATGGCGTTTAGTTTCCAATAGTCGATGCAGAAGCGGAGGCCTTTATTAGGTTTCTTTACAAAGAAGATAAAGGAAGCAAAAGGGGCCTAACTTGGCTTAATAAACCCCTTATAGAGGTTATTAATTAAGTACTGCTTGGTTGCTTTTAGTTCCTCCATAGTTTGCTAGTAAAGGGGGCTATAGCCTAGAGAGTTATCGGCCTCTAATTAAATCTTATAATTATAGGTTTAGTGGGGGGGCAGTATATTTAAGGCTACTTTTAAGAACGCGTCTCTATAGTCTAAAAGGTATATAGGGAGGAGGCGCTTAACTAACTCCTTATTAGTTTCCTCTACTAGCCCTTCTTCCTTTTTATTAATAATCCGGTTGATTTTATATAAGCTGGTTATAAAGACCTCGTTGTCCTTCTGATATATATTAAAGTGGAAACCTATAGCGCTAATTGCCGCAATATCTACTATAGGGGGGTCGTGTGGTAGTAGGGGTGTCCGCAGCCTTAGGGGCTTTTGGCGTATTGGCGTTATCTTTACTCCTTTTAGCTTTTGTTGCATCTTCTAAAGGTTATCCTTTAAGTCCTATTGGTATGTCCTCTTCCCCATTGGCCGGATCTCCGTAATTTAGAAGTCGTCTATATTACTATCTATTTTACTTCCGTAAGTAAAGTCCTCCTTAACTGCAGTTCTTCGGGGGAGTATCCTTATTAGTACGGATTTCTTACCAGCCTTATAACGGGCATCTTCTTAAGCGAAAGCTAGGTCGCGGTCCCTAACATCCTACTAGTGGGTAGGATTAGCCTTCGCGGCTAATGTTTTACGGTTAATACGGATCTCTCTAACGAAAAAGGGTAACTTTGGTCTACTCTCTAGCTAGATAAACTGTCTTTGTTAAATATTTAGCCAAATATTAAAGTAGGACATCCATTTTTGGTTAAGGATTATATCATAGGACCCTAGGTCTAGGATATAAAAGGGGATGCTAAACTGGCGTCGTCCATTAATAGCAATATATAGCTTTAAGATATGGGTAACCAGCTTACTAGCTTAGCCGTTATAGCCTTTTACTTAAATAGGCTTCTCTAGTCGGGTAGCATTTATATTTAAGAACTTAGCAACGTTATTCATATAAGCAGTGTTTATAAAGGCAAAGCTATTTGCTCTAGTGTTAATAAGGGCAGTTGTATTAACTCTATATCTATTTTAAGATACTGTATATGGAACTATAAAGTGTTTTCCACCTATTAGCTAACTTAGATCAATCTCTTTAAGATTAATAGAATACCCTAGGGGGGAGTCTTTCCCTAGGGTTCTTCTTTTCCTAACTTATTAGGCGTTTCTTCTTCCTCTATCTCCTTAATATTACCCGTATCCTTTAGCTCTGGGCAGGACGTAGCAAAGTAACTATCCTTTTCACAATTAAAGCACGTGACCGTGGCAGGGTTAATTAGGGTGTTACAATAAGCATTAGTTAAAGGTATGGTACATAGCGGGTTAGGCAAGGTTCGCTAGTAGGCAGTCATAACCACTTTTAGTATAAGGGCGGTTGTGGTTTATCTTCCAACGCTAGCTCCCATTAGTGTAGCGGATAGGTTGCGGTCGCTACAGGACCTCTTTAGTTAATTAGAGTAAGCATTAATTTATTTTAGTTCTAAATCTAGCGACGAACATTAGGCTGCAAGTCTTTAGTAGGTTAGTAGGTTATCCAAGGCTACCGCGATCTTCTCTTATAGTTGGACCGTTAGCTTGTTGTATAGGTCCAAACAATAGTTCTTAGGGGGGACCTAGCCTTCGCCTACTAGGTATAAGAATTAAGTCTAGAACTTAGTAAAGGATTGGTTCGATTTTATTATTAGGCAATTATAGTCATAATAGGCATCCCGTACTTTATTTGGATTAACATAGATAGTAGCTAGGTACTATATTATCTTATTAACAGATGTAAACCGAACAGGTAACTCGTTCTCAAACTTGGCCTAAAGGTGTTACTAGGCGTCCCTAATAGTTCAACCAAAGAGGTAGAGCATTTTAGCTTCTTTAGAGGGGAAATAGTTGTAATTAATATAAAGCTTTTCTCGCACCTGGATTCTCTAGTTCTTAAAGGTCGGGTCTACGCCATCTAATAATAGTAGGGGGTTAGGGAGCTTGACGGACTTTAATTACTTTGTTATTATATCCGTACTCTCTAGTATATCACATTTGGTAGAGCGAATGGGTTAACTAAGGCTTTATAAAGGGGAGGCTGGGCTATTTTATAAGGCAGCAAGGCTTTTTAGGATCTCCTTTAGAGTCTCTTATATACTTTAGGCTTAAAGACAATCGACCTTCTAATTAGCTGCAAGGGCACAAATCTGCTTATATACACCTGTAACATTATTATTATTTTTAATTTCTAATCCTAACTGGACCTCATGTTCCTCTTAGGTAGAGGCAGGTCTTTTAAATAAGCTTGCTTTAGGTGCCATTATTAGCTTCCTAAGGTTCGTCAAAATTATATAATTCAGTTTCAATTCTGGGGTTCTTTTATAGGTGTAGGTCAAGTACAGTCTAGCCTATAAAGTGGGATATTGTCAGGGCCTTCTCAGGCGTAGTAGTATGGGTTTTTTGATGTCTGAGTATAACGCGTTAACGCGTCGTTGCAGACAAAGGTCTTTTTAGGGTGGGATATTATTAAGGCCTTCCCAGGCAATGTAGGGAGAGCTTAGTATAATATAACGGGCTCGTATAAATGCTTCTAAACCAAAGCTTATAGATTGCTACCATACAAGAATACTAAGCTAAGGAGAAGAAGAAGTCTGTTAGAGACTAGCAAGATACAAAGGGGTCGCTAAGGCGCTAGTAATAAGCGAGCCAATAGCGATTTTCTATCCCGGGGATGGAAAATCCTAATTAATTAGCAGGAGTCAGGGTCCACTAAGTATAGCAGGTGGCGTTGCCCTAGCACCATCACAATAAGGTATAAGCCGTATAGAGGGCTACAACCTATTAAAATACTAGGAAGACTATGGGAAGTTATATTATGGGACTTTATTATTAAGTTACCAAAGTTAAGAGATCCTATTACGGGACAAGATCATAACGCGATTTTAGTAATAGTGGATAAGCTAATAAAGTGGGGATACTTTATAGCATGCACTAAAGAGATATTAGTAGAGGATATCGCTAGAATCTATATAAAGGAAGTATTCGCAAGACATAGAGCACCAAACAAGATTATATCGGATAGAGATCCAAGATTTATAATAATATTTTAGGAAGTATTTCTAGTAGAATAAGGAGTTCGCGTAGTAACCTCTACAGCGTATTATCCGCAGACGGACGGACAAACGGAAAGACTAAACTAGATACTGGAACAGTATTTAAGGCATTATATTAATTATGCATAGAATAATTAGGTATTATTATTACCAGTTATATAGTTTGCGTATAATATAACACCACAAAAAGGAATGGGGACATTACTATTTAGGGTAAATTACGGGTATAAGCTAAGAACGTCGTTATCGCTACGCCAAGTAAAGAAAATAAGTAGCACAGCTAAATAAAGAATGGAGACGTTAATAAATCTTTATATAGACCTCACAGAAACAGCCAAGCTAGTACAGCAAAGGATAAAAAGGTACTATAATGCTAAGAGATCTAAGGGACCAGATCTTAAGGAGGGAGATAAAGTGTAGCTACTACACAAAAATTTTAAGAGTTGACGACTAAGTAAGAAGTTGGACTATATTAGACTAGGACCTTTTAAAGTTAAGTAAAGAATTTTATTGGTTACGTATAAGTTAAACCTACTAGCTAAAATAAAGATCTACCCTGTATAATATATTACAATGCTAGAACTAGTATACGGAGATATTAAGCCACTAGTCTGTAAGGCAGATATATATAGAGGATAGGAAGAGGACAAATAGCAAGTTTTAAAGATTATTAGTCACGAGGACGTAGATAACGAAATATAGTATAAAGTAAAGTAGATAGGCTATAGTGAAACTACTTAGGAACCACTAAGCAACCTAAAAAACGCTATAGGAAAGGTAAAGAAGTATTGGAAGAAAGTAGGTTAGGGAGTATTGAAAAAGGATCGCCAAAGAACGAGTTACCTAAGGGGGACCTAAAAGGAGCAATTGCCGAGCTACTTGGAGTTGTTTCCTTTGTAGGAAGAAAGCTAGTCCTTTTATTACCTAACTTATTAAAACCCTATTGAACTAGTTTCCACTCCTTAGAATAAACCTTCTTATAAACCTTTTTAAGATGGGTTAACTGAGCGAACGTAACCTACTAAGACTTAAAGGAGCGACGTTGAGCCTTAAGGGCCCAAGCGGTCTCTTTAGCAGAACGGTGGAGTTTGGCGCGTATAGTGGCCAACTTAGACTTAAGCTTTGTAGTGGCAGATTAAATATAAGACCCTATAATAAGTTACTTAGGGAACTTGAAGACTGTTAAGAGTTATAAGACGCGTATACTTAGTATTAGAGATAAAGCGAACATTATAGGACAATTAAATGTTTGCTTTAGTGCACTCCGAGTAAGATAAGGGTTATTGAGACAAGGGACTTGCTATTGCAATATATACTAACCCTACTTTCGCATAACGAGAATACGGAGACGACATTATCTCACTAAGCAATAGTATAGCAGCTATAGTGCGAGCATAATATTACGCTTGTGAAGAAGAAGAAGCTTTAGGTATAATAAGCAAGGATATTAACTAGACTAATTAAACGGACATTATACCTCTAGTAGACGACTTAGAGATGTTAGGAATCTTTAAGGACGAAGATAAAGAGGAGGGAGATAGTATTACAGACGCTTTAAGTATAATATTATAATTACTTAGGGAAGAGTTGTAGGAAGCTAGTTAGTTAATATAAGCACGGTCCAGGATAGATCTAGTAGAACCATATAATAAGGAATGGTAAGCGAGTTATATAATGTTATACATAGTGTACGGAGTATATGTAGTGTACGCCCGCGTATAATATGTATAACACGTACCTTATATACAAGAGAGGATTTCTTAGGAGTATGGTTATATATTTAAAGGACCTCAGTCCCTACTGTAGATAGTTCTCTCCTTGTAGTAAATCTTAGAATACAATTAGAGTTAATCTGTAAGGCAACTACTCTACTAGTTATTATTACGTTGTTGATTTGTTCTTACCTATATACCTAGCCTAATAATAGGACCCACCGTAGTTCCTGCTACAAGGTTCCGTTACAATAGCCAAAATAGTAATAGTTAAGTTCAAAGCTCTTTTCGCTAAAAAGTAAGGTTTTAAAGTTGCCTAAATTATATATAAGGCATCTTGGTTAATCCAAGCCTTCGCAAATTATAAGGATGTGCGTATTTGGTTTAAATAAGGCCCAAAGGAGATTAAAGTTAATTTCGCTATAGTCTAGAAGTGGTAGGAGACTATTAGTTATAGGCGCAAAATGGTCTTTAATGTAATAAAGCCTTGTAGAAAATACTACGGTAGACTCGCTAATGGGCTAGGTATATAGGTAAACAAGAAGTCAATAATATAATAACAATTAATGGAGTGGTTGCCCAACAGATTAACTCTAATTATATTCTAAGATTCACTATAAGGAAAGGAACTATCTAGGTAGGGACTGTGGTCCTTTAAATATACATCTATACTCCTAAGAAAGTCGTTGCTCTATCTACTTTATCTGCTCTATCTGCTCTATTGCAGATTATATAGATTATCCAGATTATATAGATTATATTATATAACCTTGCTTATTATTTCTTGTCACATAGCTCTACGGGATCTATTCTGGACTATACCCTTATTAACTAACTAGCTTCCTCCAACTTCTCTCTAAGTAGTTATAGCATTATACTTAAAGTGTCCATAACACTATCTCCCTCCTTTTTATCTTTGTCCTTAAAGATTGCTAATATCTCTAAGTTATCTACTAGAGGTATAATATCCGTCTAATTAATTTGGTTAATATCGTTGCTTATTATACCTAAAGCCTCTTCTTCTTCTTCTATAGCTCGCTAGCCTTATACTATTACTGCAATATTATCTCTTAGCAAAATAATGCCATCTCCGTGTTCTTATTGTGCAAAAGAGGGGTTGGTCTATATTACACTGGCAAGTCCTTTATCTTAGCAACCCTCTTTTTATTTAGAGTATACTAAAGCAAATATTTAATCGTCCTGTGATGTTCTCTTGGTCTCTGATACTAAGCGTACGCGTCCTATTACTTTTAATAGTCTTTAAGTACCCTTATTAATTACTACTACAGTCTTAGGTTTAATCTACTGCTATAAAGCTTAATAATAAACTGTTAGTAGCGCTAGCTAAACTTTATTATTTGCGTAACGCTAAGTAAGAGGCTACTAATGCCTAATAATGGGCCCTTAACTCTCGTCTGGCTGCGTCCGCTCGGTTAATCTATCTTAAGAAGGGTTATAAGAAGGTGTGTTTTAAGGAGTAGAACCTTATAGAATAAGGTTTATAGGAACTTAGTAATAAAAGAATGGATTTTCTTCTAATAGAGAGGGAAACAACTCTAAATACGTTAGTAGGTGCTCCTCTTAGGTCCCCCTTAGGTGACTTATTCTTTAGCGATCCTTCTTTGTTAATGCTGTCTAACCTATTTTCTTCTAATACTTCTATACCTTTTTTATAGCGTTCTTTAAATTATTTAGTGGCTCCTAGGTAGTCTTATTATAGCCTATCCACTTAATTTTATACTATGTCTTATTATTAATATCCTTGTAACTAATAATCTTTAAAACTTCCTATTTGTCTTCTTCTTATTCTCTATATATGTCTACCTTATAAACTAGTGGCTTAACATTTCTATATGCTAGCTCTAGTATTATAATATACTGTATAGGGTAGATTCTTATTTTTTTTCTAGTAAGTTAAGTCTGTACGTAACTTCTAAGATTTTTGCTGTAACTATAAATAGTCCTAGTTTAACATAGTCTAACTTCTTACTTAGTTGTTAACTCTTAAAATTTTTGTGTAGTAGCTATACTTTATCTCGCTCTTTAAGATCTGGTCCCTTAGATCTCTTAGTATTATAGTACTTTTTTATTCTTATTTATACTAGTTTAGCTATTTCCTTAAGGTGTATATAAAGATTTATTAAGTTCTCCATTCTTTACTTAGCTATACTACTTATTTTCTTTACTTATTATGGCAATAACGATGTTCTTGGCTTATATCCGTAATTCGCCTTAAAAGGTAATATGCCTATCCCTTTCTGTGGTATTGCATTATATACAAACTATATAACTAGTAATAATAATACCTAATTATTTTGTGCATGGTTAATATAGTGCCTTAAGTACTATTCTAATATTTAGTTTAGTCTTTCTGTTTAACTATCTGTCTATAGGTAATATGCTATTAATATTACTGCTTAAACCCCTTACTTGGCTAAGAATACCTCCTAAAATACTATTATAAATCTCGGATCTTTATCTAATATAATTTTTATTGGTGCTCCGTGTTTTACAAATACTTCTTTAATATAGATTCTAGCTATATTAAAGGCTGAGATTTCTTCTATATATGCTATAAAGTAGCCCTACTTAGTTAACTTATCTACTATTACTAAAATCGCGTTATAATTTTATCTAGTAACGTAGTTGATCACCGAACCGTGAAGATTACCGAACCGTGAACTCCTAGTAGGCGTCAGGAATTTGGCCCTTTTATAAGGCGTCAATAGCTGAAAGGAGCCTCCCTTCCCTTTCTTAAGCAGTATTAAAGTATTTTAGAGGCATGGCGTTGATGCAGAGAGAGAGTGTTGAATATTTGGTAATGACTTAGTATGTGCTTACGGTTCGGTGATCTTCACGGTTTGGTAATCTACTACGTTAATAGGATCTCTTAACTTTAGCAATTTTATAATAAAGTCCTATAATATAACCTCCTATAGTCTTTCTGGTACTTTAACAGGTTATAGCCCTCTATATAGCTTATGTCTTATTAGTTTATTTCTCTAGCAATCTGGATATTCCTTTATAACTTATCTTGCTAGTCCCCAGATTCCTTAAATAATGTATTCCTCTTAAAGTCTTAATACTAAGCCTATAGCTCCGTTGCGTCTTTAGGTTATTCCCTTATAGAATTTACTAATAAACTCCTTTACTATCAATCTTAGCATATATATAGTTTCTTAGTTCTTATACTGCTCTAAGTCTAGATCCTTACTCTATACTTCTTAAATCTTTTATAACTATTCGCTCTCTACTGTTTTATAAACTTATTCTAGTCCTTCTATTATAGCTGCTAGTTTTAGATAATTATACCTAATTAATCCGTCTTTGTCTTTTTGTAATATAGCGCTTAACAGTTTTTTATTGTTCTGTAGTTCTGCCTTTCTACTAGGTGTATCTGCTCTTGCATTTTTAGTATCCTTAGTATACTAAATTTTGAAATAGTATTCTATAAGCATTTCCGCCTATCTAACTTATCTATAGTTAAGTTCTTTTATTATTAGGAACCCCGTTAGGTTCTTATAATCCATCTTAACTATAAATAGTTTCTCTATGCCTTATAAGAATGCTCTCTACTCTTTAAGTGCTATAACTATACCTAATAACTCCTTATTATAGATGTTATAGTTTAGTTCCAGTAGTATCATCTTTTAACTATAGTATGCTACTAGATGCTATACGTCCTAATGTTTCTATAGCAAATATGCTCCTAGTGTAAAGTCTAATACGTCTGTTTCTATAACCGTATCTAACTTTAGCTAATAGATTTTAAGAATTGGATCCTAGGTAAATAATCTCTTAAGTTTCTGGAATAGCTTCTTCTATTTACTACCCTATATCTATAGTTCCTCCTTCTTTATAAGTCTTATAAATAGCTTAATACTCTTTAACTATTATATAATAAACCTCCTATAGTAGTTGCAAACCCCTAGAAACAATCTTAACTGCGTAACATTCTCTAGTTCTTACCAACTTACTATAGCTTTAACTTTCTTTAGGTCCATGCTAATCTTACCTAATTTAATAATAAATCTGACAAAATTGGTCTTCCTAGTAAAGAACTCGCATTTCTTAATTGCTACTAGCATCTATTCTTCTTATAGTCTCTTTAAGACCTATTTAACGTATTCTCTATATTCTTCCTTACTTATTAAGTAGATAATAATATTATTAAGGTATACCATAATTAACTTATTAAGGTATTCTTCTAATATACTGTTAATTCGTTTCTAAAATGTTACTAGTGTATTTATAAGCCTAAACTGTATAACTACTGGCTTATATAGTCCTTTCTTTAACCTAAAGGCTGCCTTCCACTTATCTTCTTCCTTAATTCTGATCTAATGGTACGCCTACCTTAGATCTATCTTTGTGAAGATTTGCGCATTGCCTATCCTATCTTAGATTTTGCTAATTAAGGGTAAAGGATACCTATCCTTTCTAGTAATGCTATTTAACTATCTATAGTTAATGCACATCCTAAGTTTTCTGTTTTTCTTTAGTACTAATAATACTAGATATCCCGCTAATAACTGCGATGGTCTAATATATCCCTTTTATAAGTTCTCCTAAATAAACTCCTTAAGTGCCACTAACTCTATTTCAGTAAGCTTATAAATTAGAAAGAACTTTAGACTTATTCCTAGTTCTAATTCTATCTTATAGTCCTATACTACATACTCTAACAGCTTTTCACTCTCTAAGCTCTATAGCTTTTTACTATACTTATGGTATCTTTTTAGTACATAACTTAAGCCTCGCTCAGTCTCTTTATATATTACTCCTACTTGGTACTATACTAACTTAGTAGCTTATCGCACTTTGCGTTATTAAGTATTCTTAATATTAACCTAACCTGTAACCCAATCTATCTTTAGATTATATTCCTATAACCAAGATATTCCTAGTATTGCCTTGTCCTTTCCTAATGGTAGGATATTAAATAACATCTTAACTTGTCTTCCTTTAATAGTTATCTAAATAGGTCCTATTTTAAGATTAATAACGCCTCCTCTATAGGCTATTAGATCTCCTAAAATTATTGTTAATAGGTATAGGTATTCTTTCTGTCTGTATAGTAACCCTATCCTTTTAACTACTGCTAGTAATATATAGTTGCATATTACTCTACTATCCACTAATGCCTTAAACTTCTAATTTTGCCAATTAACTTATAAATTTAGGTGTCGTCCTATAATTCCTTTAAGGGTCTAAGGCTCTACTACTAGCTCCCTCTAGTCCTATAGGCCTCGCCTTTTCCTAACTATTAGCTATTATTTCTTAACTATACTTGGTCCTCCTTAGGCCAATACTTAGTTTGTTTCTTTTCTTTAATATGCCATAGATAAGTATTCTTTAGACACTCCCACCACTATTATCTATCTAGGCATTCTTCTATAAGGAATCTTCCTAGTTAAAGTATTAAGTTACCTAACTCCTAAACTTCTACTAGGTGCCAACTATATATATACTTAGCGTCTCTATACCGTTTTTTATCTGTTATCCAATACATTCTTATTAAATACTTACGATGTTTATCCTTTGGTGCTCTATATATATTACATATATTATCCACATATGCAATCTATACCAATGTATAATGCGCTAGGTGCTTTAGGTTAACTCTTGGCTTATTTTTATCCTTAAGTTTAAACCTTTCCCGTATTAATCTAAACGCTGCTATATTACTTACTAGTACTAATATCTGCATTGTCTTTCTCTAGTCTATAGCCTATTCTTCTAGGTTCTTTAACGTTATAACTAACACCCCTTTTATATAGCTTATCTGCTTCTCAGATATTGCTTAATCTAGTATAACTTTCTTATTAAGCTATATGCAGAAATCTTCCTACTTATTATTTCCACGTTACTTATACCACTTGCGATACAGCTCTATAAGTGTGTACGACCTATTTATAAGGAAGTATCTCTTTATTACCGCATTACTGCAACCTTTTATGTGTTATTCTACGAATCTAGTTGGAATCCCTAGATCCTCCTCTTCCTCTAGTTTATTTAACCACTTGGCTCTTAGTATACCTATCTTAGGTCTATTTATAACTTTCTGTACTAGTACTCTGTCCTTTATACGTCCTAATATAGCTAATCTTTAGTCTAGCTTCTGTTCTTACCACATAATAATTTATTGTCTAAACTTATCTATACTTTTTTTTTGGTTTCCTTCTTCCAAAAGGATCTTTAAAGTTGTCTTACTTTTTAACTACTATGTTAACTTTCCGACCTTTAGGCTAAACACTATGTTTACCTAGAACTACCATAGACCTCACTCGTTCTTTAAGATCTTGGTTCCCTAGAAATCTTTATCCTATGCTTATTTATTTATCTTTAAACTAAACTATTACCCTTACCTATTAGTTATTATCCGTTATAAGTTCTTAGGTATGTCGTATCTTATTTTAAGAATTTTAAGCATCTTATATCTTGTCTTAAGAATCTTAAGCCTGTAGCCTTTTACCTTTTCTAAGTAGTAAGCTAGCACTAGCAGTTGTCTACTTACTTAATCCTCTTTAGATATTACTCCTTCTATCTTATAAAGTAATAGATGCCGTATCTAATGGTGTTATAATGCCCATTACTAGTCCTTGTTTAGTGGAGGTCTTAGTCTCTACTTCTATTACGTTATTAAGGTTTAGGTACTCCCAGTTAGTCCCTTTTTCTTCCTTATTACTATTAATTAATAAATACTCTAACTCTATTATTATTATTACTGATCTTTATCTATATATTGCTATAATATCTTAATCTAGCTTGTAGAGTTGATTTTATTCTTTATTTAACTCTTTCGTTCCTTTAAATCCTCTTAACTCTAGCTCTTATGGCTAATAGCTTACGCCATACTTAGCGTCCTTATAAATTTGGTATGCGTTATTATAATAAAACGCAAAGTGCTTAATTAAACACTCCTTAGTCCCGCGTAATATACTTATATTTATACTATTATACTCTAACAACCTAGTGCCTTTTACCGTGTAGTTACTCTAACTACCTCTATAGTCTCTAGCAAAATAACCTTATTTTCTATAATTTATATAAGCTCCTAATTTAAACTACTGTTCTTGCTATAGAGTCCGCCTAAACGTCTTCTACTACTAAGATCCCTGGTTTAGCCTTTACTCTTTAGTCCTATAATTACTTAATCCTTAACCTCTAGGTTTCCATAGTTTCTTATTCTATCTTCTAGATTCTTTAGTACCACTTAGGTCTATTAGCTCTGGTCCGCTATTCTATAGTTTATAACTCTATATCTATTGCTGCGTACTTTACACCTTATATAACTATAGAATTTAATCTTGCCCTTTTTTGGCTTGTCCCCTTTAATAGATCCTATTATTAATCTTAATTAACTAATCTATTAACTCTCTTAGAGTATCCGAATCTTTTATTAGGATAATTGCGTCCTAGACTTTAGCCTTAAGTCACTATTTATACTATGCCATAAGCGTCTTATTATTCCACTTAACCTATATTACAAGTGTCTAAAACTATGTTGTGTACTTAATAGCTAAAGTGCGTTATACTAGATTTTAGAGTTTTCTTTCCGCCATAGTCGTTGCTTCTGGATCTCTAAATATTTATATTAACCTTTCTGTAAATCCATCCTAGTTGGCAAATATATACCATACTTCCTAATTAGCTATTATTATTCCATTTACCTAAATTTCGGTAAGGTAAGGTTTAAACCACTTAAGTGCTCTTCCTGTTAAGAATAATCCTGTGTACACTATTTAGTCTATAGGCGTTGCTAACTTTGCCCCTTCTTATATAACCTTAAAGTATATTTATATAAGGAATCCTCTAAGCTTTAACTTCTCTCTAGAGAATCGTTTAATTAATAGTAGCTTAACTGTAAGAGGCCAGCCTAACCGGAACGTATAATTATCTAATCAACAGTGTTATAAGTAAGTAGAAGGTGAGTCGAAGGTAAGTTAAAGGTAGAATGAGTTTTACGTATTAAAGGACAAATGCTTCTAACTACTTCCATTTAGAGACTAATCGCTGGTTCTTCTCTAGAGGAGAACTAGCTTCCTATATAAACCTTCTAAGACACTAGTAAAACCTTTCGCCCCTATCTATCTAACTATGTCTCTTCTAGAATATACATGGGACGTAGGTAGGACATTAATAAAACCTCCTACTGTCTTATCTGATATGTACCTCCTAGGGGATTCCGTTACAATTGCCTCCTCTTTAAGGGTCTTGGTCCTCCAAGACTTCGCCTCTTAATAATCTCTTATAGAGTTCCGGCTAAAACCACTAGGGAAATTCTTTAGTGGAAAGGTACTCTATAATGCGGCTTATCGCCGGTTCTTTACTAGTGTGGAACCTTACTTTATCTTTCTATTCCTCCGCTCTTCTTCTACTATAGCTCTTATGGTGCCTTCATAATGGAACTTTAATAATGATAATAAAAATTAGATGGGATTTACCTTCCTTATTATAAGAATTTGTTATAAGCTGATCTAGGGGTTGTCCTATATAACGCGTTAACTAGCCACTATCCCCATTCACCTAAAATGGGTCTTGATAATAACGTCTTAATATTAATTTCTTTTAGTTTATAAGCTGTCGTCTCTTACGCGTCTTTCTATTAATAACACTATTTGTCTCGCCTTTTAGCAGACTGTTTTTTATTACATCTTAGCTTTTAGCTTTTGCATCTCTAGCTATTCTTTCTTCCACTGCTCTGTTCTCTTCTTATAACGCGTCTATAGGTAATAGGATCCCCATTTTATCTCCTTAATAATACTAACTTTCCATAGTGTTCTCTTATAATGGCTTGTGATCGTGCTGCGCGTCCTTAGACTGGCGGCGGCGTTATCCCTGCTCCGTTGGCATTACAGACCACTTCTGTTACTCCTACGGTGGTTTCTCTAAAGTGCTGCCGTCGTTGCGTTTACGCGCTCACGTTGGACCTGTCCTACGTCTATAAAATGCCGCGCTCTGGCGAGAACAGATCTAAGTGTTCCTATTATTACAGCTGGAAAAAGACCTGTGTTCTAGTATTTCCTATTCCATCCTATTCTGGACTTTACTAACTATATTAGATCCCCGCTGTTTATATATATAAGGCTTGCTGGCTCTAACGCGCCATTAGGGATTTCCGTCTGTATTAGAATAGTAATAGATAGGGATAGAAGGTGTCTTCTATTGCTTACAGCCTTTTTAATTTAATAAGGGTTTCTACTACTATGGAGACATAGTGATCTCGGACATATAGTGTCTAGGAGCGTATATATAAGCAGCTCATTTTTATAAATGATAACATTCGCACTCTTACGCGGGCCTTTCTGGCTAGGTGAGTCTCTTTAGTGACATATTTGGGAACTGTGCTAACTCTTTAGTCGTTAACTTTCTAATCCCAGCCTAGATGCCGATTTGGAGCCTAGGGATAACACTAAGGATAGTGATAAAGATAAACGTTCTCCCCACTAGTCCCCTAGTTGTGGTGGTCTATCTAGTTCTCACTGCTCTAAGAAGAATATTAGTAAGAATGCTAATGCTTCCGGGGATGGGAGTGTTAATAATACTACCAACAATAACGTTAAGATAGAGAAGGAGGCTCCTATTACTACTTCTAGTATTTAAGTTATTATCTTATTCTTTCTTTCTTTTTATAGGATAGCTTTATAGGGTGCCTCTCTAGTGCCTCCAGGATGCCCTAGTACTGGGAATTAACTTTATACTTTAGGGATGCCTCTATTCTTATTTTTAGTAACAGTCTATGTGAAAGCAGCATACCGCTATAATCTCCGTATATGATGAACGGGTGGTGTTCTTATAGGTACTTTACAATTTCTTAAAATTTCTAAATCTTTACTCTGTGTCTTTTTAGTCCTCTTTATATTATTAACTCTACTGCATATCTCTAGTATCAGACTAGATACTCTTCTTTTATTCCTAGGGAATCCTTTTAAGTCCCTAGGGCCCCTTCTTCTAGTGCTACTACTTATTCTTAAACAGCGTCTTCTTTAGACAGTATCCCTAGTAGTTCTTATATGGATCTCTATGGCTTTCTCTTACAGGATTCTAGGATCCCTATTATAATTGTTACGGACGCTTTAAGTACAATGTTATAACTACTTAGAGAGGAGTCGGCGGAAGCTAGTTAGTTAATACAGGCACAGTCCAGGATGGATCCAGTGGAATTATATAACGAGGAATGGTAACCAAGGTCACGTAGTGTTAAATATATTAACTGTGTTAAATGGGAGGGACGTTACGTTTAATACAGACAACACATACCTTACATATAAGAGAGGATTTCTTAGGAGTATAGTTGTGTATTTAAAGGACCTTAGTCCCTACCGTAGATAGTTCTCTCCTTATAGTAAATCTTAGAATATAATTAGAGTTAATCTGTTAGGCAACCACTCCACCAGTTATTATTACGTTATTATTTTGTTTATACCTATATACCTAGCCTAATAACAGAACCTACCATAGTCTAAGCTACAAGGTTCCGTTACACATTCACTACCAAGATTATAGTATTGGAATAAAATTGAATAATATGCCACCAAGAGCAGCACCAGTTACAACGGCGTTAACGGCAGCCACAACCTTAGGGCCAGGTAATACCAGTATAGACAATAGGGATTCTCAAGTGGTTACATAAGGTCAGTTACAGGAAATAGTTAATCACTTATAAGACAATAATAGGATACTTAAAGAACGCATTAATGGAATTAGAGCAGTAAAGATCAAGTTACCTTTAATTAAACAATTCTTAGGAGAGAAGTTAAAGCTTAAGGGATTTCTTACGCAAATACACTTTAAGGTAGTACAGGAAGGAGCAAAGTTAGCAATATTATTAGATTAAGTAGCCTATATAGGATTATTCCTAACAGGGAGGGCACTTAAGTGGTTTAAGCCATATCTTACGGAAATACAGGCTAATGGTATAACAACTACTAACCAAGATATACGGTATATATTTACCAGTTAGAATAGGTTCGCAGAGTAACTAACGCAGATGTTTAAAGACCTAAAAGCCATAACCACAGCGGAACGAAAGCTTTAGAACTTAGTACAACGCACTTTAGCAATTAAGTATACAACACAGTTTTAAATACTAGCTATATAGGTTAAGTGGAACAATAAGGCGCTTATAGTACAGTATAAATAGGGACTTAAGGCTAAAGTCTAGGACATAATCATCCTAATAGAAGATACGGATACTCTAAGAGAGTTAATAGATTAGTTAATAAAGATCAATAACAGAATCTACTAAAGGGAACAGGCTAAGAGAGGGCAAGACAAAGTTCCACAGTCGTATAAGGCGCAGAGTATGCAACAACAGACACAGAGTTAAAAACTATAGAATAGCGCAGAGCTAATAGACCTAAGTGGTACCAAAGAAACCCAAAGGTGGGAAAAAAAAACTATAGAAACCTAGAGGTTAAGGATTAAGTAATTAAAAAACCTAAGAGTAGAGGCTAAACCAGGGATCTCAGCAGCAAAAGACATTTAGGCGGACTCTATAGCAAGAAAGATAGTTTAAAAATAGAGCTTATATAAATTATGGAAAATAGGGTCATTTCGCCAGAGACTATAAAGGTAGTTAGAGTAACTACATAGTAAAGGGAACCAGACTAGCAGATAGCACGTACATATAAAGGGATAATGGTGCACTGTAAGGAATAAAAGAGTATTTAATTAACAGTTTTGCGTATTGTTACAATAACGCATGCCAAATTTATAAGGATGCTAAGTATAGCGTAAGCTATTAGCCATAGGAGCCATTATTATCTAAGTTTAAAGGAACCAGCAAACCAGCTCGTAGATTAGACATTAAAGACAATAAATTTAATATAGGCGAAGCATTCACTAATAATAAGGCAATAAAGGCAGCTTACTAGGAGCATATAGACCTTAGAGAAGTCAAAATAGAAGTAAAGACTAAGACTATTATAGAATAGGGTTTAGTAACGGGTATAGCAATACTATTAGATACAATTTCCATTGCTTCACAAGACAATAGGAGCAATATTCAGAAGAAACTAAGTAAGTAGACAACTGCTAGTGCTAACTTATTACTTAATAAAGGCAAAAGGCCACAGGCTTAAGATTCTTAAAAAGAAATAAAAAAAGCTTAAGATTCTTAAAGTAAGATAAGACACACCTAAGGACCTATAACAGACGAAAACCAACAGGAAAGGGCAGTAACTTAGTTTAGTAATAAACAAATAAGTATAGAACGCAAGTTCAAGAACTACAAGTTTAAAGAATAAATAAGAACGTTAGCAATCCTAGGTAAACATAGTATTCAGCCTAAAGATTAAATAGTTAATACTAGGATTAAAAAGCAAGATAACTACAAAGATCTAGCTACAAGACGCAGAAAATAAGAAACTATGGATAAGTTCAAAATAAGAATTATTACATAGCAAGAGTAAAAGCTAAATAAGAGGTCAGCTATACTAGGTTATATAAGGAACAGAGCACCTATACAAAGAGTTACTAATAGGCCAAGTGCAGGGATACCTAGGGCAAAGTGGTTAGATAAACTGGAATAAGAAAAGGATCTAGATATTCTAACCAAGTTTAAAGAAAGATATACCAAAGAATATTATAATGCAGTAATAATAAGGTACTTTCTAACGGATAGACTATATATACTAAACCAGTTATATAGAAAGTGGTATAGGCAATAACACAGTAATAAATGGGAAGACTTTTATATATAGTTAGATAAAAAAGTTATCTAAAACCAACCCATTACGGAAAAACGTATAAGTTATATCAAAGGAGCATTAATTATAACGTTAAGGAACCTAGAAGAGGGATCCAGGGACTAGAGAAGCAAGCAATAAATCTTAATACCCGCAGCAGAGATACCAGTGGTTAGGTTAACTAGGTATAGGTTTAAACTTAAAAACAAAAATAAACTAAGAGTTAACCTAAAACATACAGCGTATTATACACTATTGTGGATAGCTTATATAGATAACACGTGCAATATATATAGAGCACCTAAAGATAAGAACCAAAAGTACCTAGTAAGGATATATTAGGCACCAGAGGAAAAGCGGTTTAAGAATACTAAGTATATATATAGTTGGCACCTAGTAGAAGTATAAGGTTAAGGGGACTTAATACTTTAACTAGGAAGATTCCTTACGGAAGAATACCTAGATGGATAACAGTAGTGGGAGTACCTAGAGAACACTTGTCTATAGTATATAGAGGAAAAGAAATAAACTAAGTATTAGCTAAAGTTGGACTAAGTATAGGCAGGATTAAGCAGCCAATAGTTAGGAAAAGGGGAGGCATATAGGACTAGAGGGAACTAGTATTAGAGCCTTAAACCCTTAAAGGAATTTAAGGATAATACCTAAATTTAAAAGCTAAGTGGTAAAATCAGCAGTTTAAAGCGTTAGTAGATAATAGAGTAACTAGGAACCACATATTACTAAAAACAGTAAAAAGGATAGGGTTACTATATAGATAAAAGGAACACCTATATCCACTTATAACAATTTTAGGAGATCAGATAGCCTATAGAGGAGGCGTTATTAATCTTAAAATAGGACCTATTCAGATAACTATTAAAGGGAGACCAGTTAGAATATCTTTTAATATTCTACCGTTGGGACAGAATAAGGCGATACTAGGAATGCCTTAGTTATAGAAGTACAATCTAAAGATTAATTAGGTTATAGGTTAAGTTAATATTAAGGATACATAACGGCGTAAAGTGCGACAGTAAACCAAGTTAGTATAGTACTAAGTTGGAGCGACATATAAAAAGACTAAGTAAGGCTTAAGTTATATACCAAAGAGATACCACAAGTATGGTAAAAAGTTATAGTTACCAGAAAGTAAAAAGCTGTTAGAGCATGCAGCTTAGGACTATAAAATAGAATTAGAAAAGGGAATAAATCTAAAGTTCTTTTTAATCTATAAGCTTACTAAAATAGAGTTAGTAGCGCTTAAGGAGTTTATCTAAAAGAACTTATATAAGGGATATATTAGACTGTTATAGTTATTAGCCAGATATCTAGTGTTATTTATCCTAAAGAAAAACGGAAAACTTAGGATGTATATAGACTATAGACAGTTAAATAGCATTACTAGGAAGGATAGGTATCCTTTACCCTTAATTAGTGAAATCTAAGACAGGATAGGCAATATAAAGATCTTTACAAAGATAGATCTAAGATAGGCGTACTATTAGATTAGAATTAAGGAAGGCAACAAATAGAAGGCAGCCTTTAGGTCAAAGAAAGGACTATATAAGCCATTAATTATGCAATTCGGGCTTATAAACATATTAGTAATATTCTAGAAGCAAATTAATAGTATATTAGGAGAACACCTAGATGAATTTATTATAGTATACCTTAATAACATTATTATCTACTTAGAGAGTAAGGAAGAACACGGAGAACACATTAAATAGGTCTTAAAGAGACTATAAGAAGAACAGATGCCAGTAGCAATTAAGAAATGCAAGTTCTTTACTAAGAAGACCAATTTTGTTGGATTCATTATTAAACTAGGCCAACTTAGTATAAATCCAAAGAAGATTAAGGCTATAGTAAATTAGCAGGAACTAGAGAACATCACACAGTTAAAATTATTCCTAGGGTTTTATAATTACTGCAGAAGGTTTATAGCGTAATAGTTATAGGACATTAAGCCATTTACGCGGTTAACAAAGAAAGAAGAACTATGGGTATAGGGAAAGGAGTAATAAGAACTATTTAAGAGAATTAAAGAGTTATTTACCTAGGAGCCAGTTCTTAAGATCTATTAACCAGGTCTAGAGACGGTTATAAAAACAGATGCATTAGACTTTACACTAAGGGCATACTTCCTATAGAAATATCAAGATGGATGGCACCTAGTAGCATACTATAGTTAAAAGATGACACCACTAGAGTTAAACTATAACATCTACAATAAGGAGTTGTTAGGTATAGTTACAGCACTTAAAGAATAGAGAGCATTCTTACAAGGCATAGAAAAACTATTTATAGTTAAAACGGACTATAAAAACCTTATAGGATTCCTAATAATAAAGGAACTTAACCAAAGATAGGTTAGATAGGCGGAAATGCTTATAAAATACTATTTCAAAATTCAGTATACTAAGGGTACAGATAATGCATAAGCAGACGCTCTAAGTAGAAAGGCTAAACTATAAAGTAATAAAAAGCTATTGGGAGCTTTATTATAAAGGAATTAAAATGGATTAATTAGGTATAATTATCTAAAGATCGCAGTAACTAAGGAAAGTTAGATCTATAACTTACTAGAGAGTAAATGGATATAGAAGATCTAAGAAGCATAGGCAGAGGATCTAGACTTAGAGTAATATAAAAACAGAGAAGCAATATATATACCTAAGTCTATTATAGAAGAATTTATTAAGGAATTCCATAAGGGAATAATATAAGGACATAACAGAGCTATAGGCTTAGTGTTAAGACTTTAAGAAGAGTACATTATTTAAGAAATCTAGGGACTAGCATAATAAGTTATAAAGAAATATCCAGATTGCTAAAGAAACAAACCAACAAGGTATAAGCTATATAGAGGGCTACAACCTATTAAGACACTAGGAAGACCATAGGAGGTTATATTATAGGACTTTATTATTAAGTTACTAAAGTCAAGAGATCCTATTATAGGATAAGATCACAACGCGATTTTAGTAATAGTAGATAAGCTAATAAAGTGGGGATACTTCATAGCATGCACTAAAGAAATATTAGTAGAAGATATCGCTAGAATCTATATAAAGAAAGTATTCGCAAGATATAGAGCACTAGATAAGATTATATTAGACAGAGATCTAAGATTTATAGTAGTATTTTAGGAAGTATTTCTGGCAGAATAAGGGGTTCGCGTAGTAATATCTATAGCATATTATCTGCAAACGGACAGATAAATAGAAAGACTAAACTAGACACTAGAACAGTATCTAAGGCACTATATTAATTACACATAGAATAATTAGGTATCGTTATTACTAGTTACACAGTTTATATACAATATAACACTATAAGAAGAAATAGGGACATTACTATTTAAGGCAAATTACGGATACAAGCTAAGAATATTGTTATCGCTATATTAAGTAAAAAGAACGAGTAGCACAGCTAAGTATAGGATAGAGACATTAATAAATCTTTATACAGACCTTAAAGAAACAGCTAAACTAGTATAAGAACAAATAAAAAGGTACTATAATACTAAGAGATTTAAAGGACCAGATCTTAAAAAGGGAAATAAAGTATAGCTACTATATAAAAATTTCAAGAGTTAACGACCAAGTAAGAAATTAGACTATATTAGACTAGGACCTTTTAAAGTTAAGTAAAGAATTTTATTGGTTATATATAAGTTAAACCTACTAGCTAAAATAAAAATCTACCCTATATAATATGTTGCAATGCTAGAGCCAGTATATAGGAATATTAAGCCACTAGTCTATAAGGCAGACATATATAGAGGATAAAAGGAAGATAAATAGTAAGTTTTAAAGATTATTAGTTACAAGGATATAGATGACAAAATATAGTATAAAGTAAAGTAGATAGGCTATAGTAAGACTATCTAGGAACTACTAAGCAACCTAAGAAACGCTATAGGAAAGGTATAGGAGTATTAGAAGAAAGTAGGTTAGGTAATATTAATAAAGAAGAATCGCTAAAGAATAAGTTACCTAAGGGGGACCTAAGAGGAGCAATTGCTGAGCTACTTAGAGTTATTTCCCTTACAGAAGAAGAGCCAGTCCTTTTATTACCTAGCTTAGATAAACCCTATTAAACAAGTTTCTACTTCTTAAAACGGACCTTCTTATAGACACGCTTAAGACGTTAAAGACAAGTATAAGCTAAATGTTAAGCTTTAAGGACGCGTGCGGACTCTTCTAAGGCACGTTAAACCTTAAGTAGCGCGGAGGCTAGCTTACTGTTAAGCTTTACAGTAGTAGATTAAACATAAAACCCTATAATAGGTTACTTAGGGAACTTAAAGACTGTTAAGAGTTATAGGACGCGTATACTTAGCGTTAGAGATAAAGCGAATATCGCAGAACAATTAAACATTTACTTTAGTATACTTAGAGCAAGAGGAGGGTTGTTAAGACATAGGACTTGCTAGCGCAACACAAACTAACCCCTCTTTAGCGCAATAAGAGCAGGGAATCGCCATCACTTCACCCAGTAATAGTATGGAGGAAACTATACGAAGGCGACGCTTAACCTAGGAAAGAGAAGAAGAAGCTTTAGGTATAATAAGTATAGATATTAACCAGACTAATTAAACGGATATTACACCTCTAGTAGACGACTTAGAGATATTAGGAATCTTCAAGGATAAAGATAAAAAGGAGGGAGATGGTATTACGGACGCTTTAAGTATGATATTACGACTACTTAGAGAGGAGTTAGTAGAAGCTAGTTAGTTAATATAGGCACGGTCTAGAATGGATCTAGTGGAACTATATAATAAGGAATAGTAACCGAGGTTATGTAGTGTTAAATATATTAACTATATTAAACAGGAGGGACGTTACGTTTAATATAGACAACACGTACCTTATATACAAGAGAGGATTTCTTAGGAGTACGGTTGTGTATTTAAAGGACCTTAGTCCCTACCATAGATAGTTCTCTCCTTGTAGTAAATCTTAGAATATAATTAGAGTTAATCTATTAGGCAACTACTCCACCAGTTATTATTACGTTGTTGTTTTATTTATACCTATATACCTAGCCTAATAACAGAACCCACTGTAGTCTAAGCTATAAGGTTCCATTATAATAATAGTAAAACATTCCCATTTTTGATGCCTGTGCTCGACCTTATAGTTTTAATTTATGGGGTCTTCCCTATTATCTCACCTATAGTATATCTGGAACCGTTACTAAATCCTAATTTATGGTCTTTAGGAAAGTTTTAATTGCCGTGTTATATCCTAGCTAAAGGTGCTTCTTAGGTTCCCAACTATTATGCGCCTAGGAGTATCCTTCCTAATAAACTAAAAATTCGCGTTTCTTCTAACGCTATCTTTAATTAAGAATATCTTCTATATTCCATTCTAGTTCCCCATTAATTTCGCTAGGTAGGGGTGGTTCCACACTATCTCTTCTCCAGTATAACTCCAATAAGGAAATATAAAATGTGGGATATATTGGATATAATTTTAGCAATTCTAATTTATAGGCTTGATTTCCTTTAGTTTTTCTAACTACCTTAAAGGGTCCGAGCTACCTATAGTCTAGCTTCTTCTTGATATATTTCGTCCGGATATTTTTTATAGATAGTAAGACTTCGTCTCCTATTTCAAATTCTTTAGGCATATGTCCCTTATTATAGTACCTTTTTTGTATAGCCTGGGCGTCTAGTAAGTGCTTTTCAAGTTCTTCTCTGCGAATTCTTATTTGCTTAATTCTCTTGGACGCCATTAGTGCCTCTTTTTTAGGAACAATGTCCTTAACGTTCCAGGGGTTATTTGCTTTTACCCCAAATAGTGCTTTATAAGGGGTCATTTTTGTGCTGCTGTAGATGCTTGTGTTATATATATATTGCGCTAGAGCTAACCACAATGGCCAATTATCCTGTTAATAATTAATATAGTAGCGGAGGTAGTGTTCTAATAACATATTTAGACGCTCTGTTTGCCCATCTATTTATAGGTAGAAGGTAGTGCTCATCCTTTGCCATATCTTTAATAAGAGACAGAACAAAGACCAAAATGCGCTGTTAAATACGGTACCTCTATTGGACACGATTCCCCTTAGCGTGCTAAACAGGAGCCACCGCTTTAAAAACAGGTCTGCTAGTTCTGCTACTGTAATCGTTATTAAAACAGCAAAGTACCCTAAAAACTTTGTATATCTATTAACGATTACTAGGATAGCGTTAGCAACCTCTCTAGTTCTTGTTTTAATAGGGGGTAAGCCTATTATAAAATCCATTGTTAATTCTGACATAGGTCCCTATGGAATAGGAAGTACTAATAACTCGCCATATAGGCAATACCTGGGTATTTATACCCTTTAGCATATATCACATCTTAATATATAGTCCTTAACTTCTTCAGATATTTTATCCTAAAAGTATTTCCTTTAAACGGCCTTAAGGGTCCTATTGGCACCGTAGTGACCCCTAAGAGGGTCGTCGTAGAAGACCTTTAGAATTTCGTCTTAAACCGTTTGGTCCTTTAGGATATATATAGCACCCTTAAAGCGCAACAGACCCTTTTGGTCTTGTTACTATAGCTTCTTAGTAACTCCGGCTAAGTTAGTCTCTACTACGTCTTTCCACCTCTCCCTAGAAACAAAGGCGTCCCTTTATTATACTTAAAGAAGAAGATTTAGAAAGGTTTTATATAGATTACTTATTTCCATTTCGCCCACCGCCATTACGGACTCTAGGCGTGGCACGAGACGTTTTAAACTATTAGTGCCAGCAGATTCTCCTACCGTTGTATAGTATGCTATACTGCGGATAGGTATCTCGCCTATCCCCTCTAGATCCGGAAACTCGTAGCTAGTACGCCGTTAAGTTAAAGGTGCCGCGACACCCCTAGTACATCCTATAGAATTCTCGCTAATTCTAGGGTACGCCAACTTTATAATATCTACTTGGTCTATAACCTAGTCCGTAACCATATCCTACGGCTCCATTATTATAGTGCTTCGCAGCTGTATTGCCAGGACCTCTGCCCTATTATAGAATTTTGTAGTTCTAGGGAAAGACTCTTCTTTCTTCCTAAGCAAATTTTGCAATATAGGAATTATTTCCCCTATACTATCCTAGATTCTCTTAGTCTTATAATCCGGACGTCTTAATAACCTATTAGCGGGATTTATCTTTCCTAGGCGGTATATAATTTTAAAATCGTACTATAATAGTACCTCCGCCCATCTGGCTTATTAACCGCTTAACACCTTTATAGTTATAAAGTATTCTAGGTTATTATGGTCTGTAAGGACTTTAATAGGATAATTGCTTCCCATACAATAATATCACTAGTGCTTTATTGCTGTAATTATCGCGAGCAGCTCCTAGTTGTACGTTATATAACGCTGCTCTATAGGGGTTATTTTCCTTAACTAAAACGCCACAGGATGCCATTCTCTATCTTTTAATTAAGATATAATTGCCCCTAGGGCGAAGCCGGATATATCCGTTTTAAGGTATATACATAGCTCCTAGTAGAAGTATATTAGGATAGGCGCCGATATAAACAAATCCTTTAACCAGTCTATAGCCTGCTTAGCAGCTTTTCTAAATATAAAGGGTTCTAACTTCTTACTATCCTTAGATTCCTTTAGCAGATTAGTAATTAGGAGCATTACTTATAAGTAATAAACAATAAACCTTTAGTAGAAGTTCGCCGTGCCTATAAAAACCTATACTTCCCTAAATATTATAGGGTATGGCCATTCCCTAATAGCGTCTACCTAGCTTTTCTCCATTAACACTCTGTTAACGCTAATAATAAAGCCCAGAAAATTAATGCTAGTAATATAAAACAAGCATTTTTTTAGGTTTATATAGAGCTTATATTTCCGCAGTCTTTCTAGTACTATTCGCATATAGTACGTATATGCTTCGTAGTTATTAGAGTAGACTATAATATTATTAAGGTAGACCACATATATTATATCTAATAGGCCCAACAATGCCTTATTAATATAGGCCTGAAATGTCACTGGTGCGTTAGTAAGCCCAAATAGCATTACTAGGTACTTAAAGTGGCCGTACTATATTTAGAACGCCGTTTTCTATTTATCGCCGGCTTTAATCCGGATTTAATAGTATACATCTTTTAGATCTAATTTTGTGAATATCTTTACGCCTAACAGCCTGTCGATAAGCTCCTCTATTAAGGGTAGCGGGTAGCGATTCTTTATAGTAATCTTATTTAGCGCCTAATAGTTAATATAGAGGCGAAGGGTCTTATCCTTCTTGGGTATAAATATAATTGGTGCCCCTGCCTAGCTTATAGAAGGCCAAATCCATCCTCTCTAAAGATTATCCACTATATACTAACGTAATACTGCCAGCTCGTTTTCTAATAGGTTATATAGTGGTCTAAAAGGAGGTTTCTTGTCTCCTGTATTTATCTTATACTCCACTAACATAGGGTTAGGTAAGGTATGCACAGCTTCCTTATTAGTAATATCCTTTAGGTCTATATATTCCTATAAAATCTCTAGTTCCTTAACTGCGTATAGCTGGATATCCGAAAATAAATACTCCGCGTCCCTATTCTTGGTGTTAAGAGTGGTATATATAGCATACGCCCACTCTTCCTCTTGTATATAGTTTAAGAAAGTCTTTTAATCTTTAACCATAATACGCGGTTAAGACTTCTGGTGTTAATACGAGGCTAAAGGCCAATTAATGTCTAGATTAACCTGTTAAAGCCATAGGTATCCTAAAACAAGGTTATACCCCTTAATTTCTGCGGCGCAGAAGCGCATCTCCTACGTGTTCTATAGACCATCGCGGTCCTGGCTGGCTACGGAAAAAGTTTATTCCCTATAGCACGGAATCTAGTAGCCTCTAATGCTTTAAATGGTGCGCACCTATAAGCCACTAAGGTCCAAATCCAATTCCTTTACTAGTAATTAAGAAATAAACCCTATAGTTACGCCGCTGTCTATAAGGCAGTCTCGTATTACCTATTCGTTATTAACTTAAATGGAGACAGGAACAACTATATAGTAGCTTACTCCCTCCTTCTCTTATTAGCCTAGTGTGAGGGAGTAAAGATCTACTAGGCTTTCTCTTTTCCTAATTAAGCATCCTCTTACTTCTTCTATCGGCAGAAGCGCTGTATGTGGCCTTTCTTGCCGTAGTTATAACAGCTATATAACTCTTAGTTCCATGGTTTCTGCCTATTATCATTCTAGGGTTAACCAGCGTTGCTCTAGGGTTGCGAAGCCTGCTTACGTTGTCCTTTTATAGAGTGGTTAGGTTGGGATCTGCCCCTTTTATTAAAGCTAGGTCTAGTTCTACGCTCTTTATCATTGGCGTCTCGTTCCTTTCGCTTCCCTGGATAGTCTCTTTTAGCGTTCTTAATCTAAGTAGCTTTAGAGATAAGCTTTTCTTAAGAGGTAGGAATTTCCCCCTTCTCCTATATAGCCTGTTAAATCTTAGGTTGTAACTTGGCAAGTAGCTAATGGAGTTATATAGCGTCATCCCATAAGTCTAAGTAGGGTATATTGTCTTCTAGCTCTTCTAAGTAGTTTATAAACTAGACTACACTCTAGCCTTCTCGCTGTTTTATATTATGGTATTGCTGGTTGTAATCTATCCCTTAATTAGTAGGGTCTTAAACCTAATTAACTAACCAGGACTTGAGTTCGCTAAATTTAAGGGGTATAGTAAGTTTCTTCTCGTAGCGTGTCCATAAACTCTCAACGGTACCACGTAGGAAGGTAGAAGCAATCAGTGTCTAATTATACTTGTTAGAGTAACGTTTTGGATCCAGCCAAAACTTGGTTTTATATTAACGGATAAAACGATTGCAGTTCCTAAGACTATTACCATTATACTTATTAGGTTCCTTTGTGCGGAATTTAGGTTTATCTGACGTTATAGTGTAGTATGGCGTTACCCCTCTAAGTCCGCTTTGTGTCTGGGGTGTCTATGCTTCTCCTAATTGTTCTTGCAATTGTCCTTAGTAGTTTTAATATGCTTATCTTAATTATATCCCCAACTCCTTTGTCTTTTATAGGGTCTCGCATAGTGACCGCTCTAATAACTCCCCAGCGGTGATCGTTCCTAAGGGTCTTAAAAGGTTAAATGGACCAGCCATAGCTTTCTAGTCTACTCCTTTATAAGTAGAGGGAATACGCTCCTCTGGAGAGACTCTCTGAGCCTCTTAAGGTGAGGGCGTTGCTTTATAGGGTAAAGGAGTATGGCCCGTTATTGTTAATTAATAGCCGTACGTTCCTAACGGATTGTAAGTAATTAGAATTGTAAGAGGCCAGCTTAACCAGAACGTATAATTATCTAATTAACAGTGTTATAAGTAAGTAGAAGGTGAGTCGAAGGTAAGTTAAAGGTAGAATGAGTTTTATATATTAAAGGACAAATGCTTCTGACCACTTCTATTCAGAGACTAATCGCTGGTTTTTCTCTAGAGAAGAACTAGCTTCCTATATAAACCTTCTAAGACACTAGTAAAACCTTTCGCCCCTATCTATCTAACTATGTCTCTTCTAGAACATATATGGGACGTAGGCAGGACATTAATGAAACCTCCTACTGTTTCATCTGATATGTACCTCCTGGGGGATTCCGTTACATTAACCTTAGCTGCTCTAATACTATTAATTCTGTCTTTAAGTATTTAATTATTATCTGTTAATTAATTAACCATTTCCTGTAACTAACCTACCGTAATAAGCTGCGAGCTAGTATCTGCTATACTAGTGTCTCTACTAGTACCTAAGGTGGTTACTGCCATTAACGGCGTTGTAACTAGTGCTTTTGGTGGTATATTATTCAACTTTATTAATACTATAACTAGGTAGTAAATGTGTAATAAAGCCTTATAGGAAATACTACAGTAAACTCGCTAATAGGCTAGGTGTGTAGGTAAACAAGAAGTTAATAACATAATAATAACTAAATAAGTGGTTGCCTAATAGATTAACTCTAATTATATTCTGAGATTTACTATAAGGAAAGGAACTATATAGGTAGGGACTGTGGTCCTTTAAATATATATCCATACTCCTAAGAAAGTTGTTACTCTATCTACTCTGTCTACTTTATCTGCTCTATTACAGATTATATAGATTATATAGATTACACAGATTACATTATGTGACCTTATTTACTATTCCTTATTATACGGCTCCACGGGATCCATCCTGGACCGTGCCCTTATTAACTAACTAGCTTCCTCTAACTCCTCTTTAAGTAGTTATAGCATCGTACTTAAAGCGTCCGTAATATTTAAGGAATCTTAGTAACCCCTAAAGGTGCTTAGCGCTAATTAAGTTAGGAGAAAGACTCTCCTGGTATGTTTTTAACTAAGGTAGAAAATTAAATATAATATTTATAGAAATCTAGAAGTTAAATTAGAATAAGCTATATCTATAAAAAGGTCTACTTACTATATGCTTATCTTCCTAAAGGGAGATGGCTTATACGCCGTTTAGCACCACCTATAAGGCGTCTCTTACTTCTCCTAAATTTATACCTAGGTATATACTATAGTCTTTCTTATCCTTTTCTAGCTTAGAGTTAGTATTTAAGTTAATATATTTAAAGGCACCTAAGAAACGGACTAAATTTCTTCTAAAGGACATAAATATACTAGTTATATATATTACGCTCACCTAACATATCTGGCGAAGTCTCTATGGTCTTATACTAGCAGCTTTTTTTATCCTAGATATAGTAGACGCTATATTAGTATTTCTAAGTGTGTTTTGGGGATTTCGCAAGTATACATCTTATTTAATACCTTAACTTCAACCTTAGAACCTCTTACTTTAGGTATCTCTTTAACCCTTAAACTTGTAGGGGAAGATAAAGGAGGTAGAGGAGGTAGGGCCGCTTAGACTATCTTTAACACGGCTATAAGCATTTTAACTATAAGATGCTGCGCTAACTACTTATAATATAGGTATGTTTAGGTTAGGCTACCAGGGGGGATATTTATGCTATTATAAGGCAGTAAAAGCGCTGGCGTAACGGGCTTAGATATAGTTGGCATTATTGCTCTATAAAGCTTTAGTAACGTAACACTGATCTAAAGAAGGAGCTAAGTTGAAAGAGGAGCTAGATAGTATCGTTTTTTAGGCCAGATCTGCCCTTTTCTTATATAATATAAGCTATGCCATAGGTATATCTATATCCCTCTTCTAGTAATAGGCTACCCTCCCTAATCAATCCTAGCAGACTTTAGTTAAGATATATTAATATTGTCTCCGTTATAGTAAATAAAGCCATAGTGTATATACTTGCTATACCTATAGAAATAGTCCCCTGGCTTATATATAGGATTTTAACTCTAGCACTAGAGCAAGCTTAAAAAAAGACATCGCCTAAAGTATAGAAGTGCTTTAATTAATATATAGGAGATAGGTAATGTCTTAGGTCGAATTGAAGATATAAGTGCAGAATTGGTGCTAGTAATGCTAGCTAGATTACAGTAAGTAATCTAGCTATATATTATTTAGGAAGAGCTCTGGAAAGAACCCCTAATTAAAAATCCAATTCTTTAGGTACTTAATATTATCCCTCTTTAGGTAACAAAACTCAGCTACCCTTACTTTAAAAGTTCTGCAGACCTATATAAATTAGGCAGCCGCCTAACTTTAAAATCTAAACCTGGCTTTTAACGGCCCTGTAGCATATAATTTAATTAGCTCCTTTTCCTCTCTCCCCCCGCCACTATGCCTACTAGTCCCTAATCTTTTAGTATATTAGCAACTATAATACTTTCGCAGTTAAAGGGCCTACTTAAAAAGACTAAGCAATTACAGCTGAAATTCTATAAGGTCTATCCAACTGATAACTAGTAGGACACTTTAAGCGACTTGAGCTTAAAACTTTTAGAGGCGGTAAAGAAGGTTTAGGATAAAATCCAAGTACTAAAGGAATTGTGGATATAGTAAGTGTGGAAGGAAAGCGAGAAACATAGGTTAAACGCACAATTATTAAGGGGTAACCTCTTTGCTAATGGCCGATTAAAACAATTAGCCGTCTTTAGAAGAAATATTATTATAATATTTAAGGGTCCTAAAGATTCAAAATTCAATTCTAAGGATATAAAGTTTAGGAAGGAATCTACCCGCAAGAGATATAAGTTAATCCGAGGCTTAAGTCCTAATAGGGTAATTTTATAGGCAATTGCTTTCGCGCCTACTGTTTAGGCTAAAGGATTAATAGCCTTAGATATATTTACCTGCCTCCTTAATAATATTCAGCCTAAGTTAGTCCAGATATAGCCACCTATAGTATAAGACACATTGCATATATTTAGGGAAGATAAAGAATCTTTATAGAAGTCTCCTAAATACGGCAAATTTCTTAAAGGTTAGTCTGCTAGATTAGTAAAAACAGCATAAGGAACTAATTATAGCTAGTAATTAACAATCTATTATAGAAGCTAGTAAAATATAGAAAATAAAAGCGTATTAAAGACGAAAGTAAGTAAGAGAAACTAGTACTAGCTAATTTATTATTACCATTTAAGGAAAATAGGGGTAAGGAGAAGCTTTAAGTATATATAAGGCCCTACTAATGATTTTACTAATAGAAATGAAGTATATATACATAAATGCACTAGCTAGCAATATTTTAAAATTGCCCAAGCCATTTAAAACGGCCGTCTAGAATAGTCAGCTATAGAAGTAGGAAAGAAGTTAATAAGAATTAGAGATAATAGGATACTTAGCTGCTTTGTTTCTAAAGGATAATATATAGGATATCTCCTTTACTATCTAGTGTAGTTATAATAATGGATACTATCTAATTAATATCTTTAGGCTATAATGTGCAATCTCCTCCTAGACTTTAAAATATACGCTAGCGCCTTTAATATAATAAGTATACCTAGTAGGCACCTTATATTCCTAATATTTGCTTATACCTTCTTTAAACATTTTCTAGTTCCTAGTTTCTTAGTTAATAATTAAAATATATTTGCTTTTAAAGTATATTGTCCTGTCTTTAGTAGTTAAGGGGAAACAATAACCTAGGATATCCTTTTCTTCTTACCTAGCAAGAGCTTTATTACCTCTCTAAATAAATATACAAGTTAGCTATAAGTATGTTAAAGGAAGTAAAATAGAAGTTTAAAATATCTAACCGCCATAATTAATAAGTAGATAATATAATATAAAAGGTTTTAATAGAGACACCAAGTTAGCTAGGGAAGGAAGGCTATAATTTATACAAGACCTATTAGCCTGTTAGTAGCCAAGAAAGTAAGGCTTAGTTAATATTTACTTTATCTAAAAATGCAACTTATAGTTAACTAGGAAGGGGTACGCGAAAAGGGTAAATGGCTAAGCTAATATTTACCTTAATGGTAAGAATAGAATTGCTAGATAACTGCGAGAGGTAAAATATAAAAAATATAAAAAGAGGTAGATCGTAGGCTTAAATAGAGAGTGGCTTTGCAGGACTGCGCTATAAATAATTACCAAAGTAGGGTTAAAGGAAATTTATAAGAGAAAATAGAGGTATTACTGCAGCTAATAGCTTTATAGCTACTTAGGCATTAGTGCCTAATAGGAAGGCTTGTATAAAATAATTGCCAAGTAGCTACCTCTTAAGCTGAGCTACGGCTAGATTTATTCTGCCCTACTATTAAAGCTTTCTAGCGCAGAATATTATATATATAATTAGGCCACTAGCCAAACAGTAAAACGGGTAAGGCGTCCGCTATAACGCGCATTTTAGCTATATATTGGAGTTACTAGATATGTAGCCCCTCCGCCAACTAAAATATCTTATAAGAATTAGATTCTTATAGCTTGTTCTTATTTATAAGGCAAATTAACTGTAGCCAGTTTATACGTCTTTACGTTATATATATAAGTTAATCAATTATTAATGCCTAACTTCATATTATTTGGACTGCCGTTTAGTTTCAGCTATGTTATATAATTTAAATTGGCTGGCTAAGTCGTAAACATAGTTTTAGCCTTATATTCTTTATAGCTAGCCTATAACCAAACTAGCGTAAATAACAAATACTAGAGAAAATATATTGCTATTCACGCTAACTAAATCTAGATAATATAGGGTTGGTGCATCTACTATAAATACTAATCCTATTTAAGAATAGCGTCTAAAATCTAGGGTAAATAATAGATTAGTCAGCTAGATACTAGGATTTTGCCGCCCCTTTAAAGCCCTTACTATTTCAACACTATAGACCTTATTGTAGTGCCACTCCCTAGCTGCAGCTGTGAGAATCTTATCGGCTAGGGAATTTTGGGCACTATATATTGTGACGAACTTTAAAACGAGGTTATTAAAGCTCCAAACGACGCGAATTCTTAACGCTTTATTAAAGTCAAAAAGGAGATCTATAAGAGACTTAGTTATTATAATAGACTCTTGTAATACTATAGCAGCGAACTTTTCTAGAAGGATAACTGTATAGCAATATGTCTAAAATACGCTCTAAATAGCTAGCTCTATAGGTTTCTTTAGGACAAAAGTAATAATGTTAATTAAACTTTACAAATGCGTTAGATTTTACAGCTTATAGACATTCTTAAATATGTTTACTCCAGAGGTATTGTATATGGTAATATTTTATGCTATAATATTCTCTTAGATAAACATTTGAACGTAAAGCTAATTAACTTCACTAGTTTATTAATTGATAGATCTCCTCTTCTCGCTTTATACTCAGTTTAAGCCTAACCTCTATATCTAAGCACGCCTTAAAAGGATAAAAAATTTGCCTTTAGATCGGCTTGTTATTATATCTTAATGCATTATATTGCCTTTTATAAACTTTCCAATAATAATATAAAGGATTGTTATAAATAAGGAATATTTCCCAAATTAAAGTCTCTAGGGATATTTGGAGTTATTATTAGAGGCTATTAGAACGGCAAATATAACTATATAGATAGCGTTATTAAAGAAATGGGTAAGTAAGGTATGTTTATAAAACTCGGAGTTTTAACTATCTAAACTTATTCGTAGGTTTATAGAATCTATTCCTAGTAACGGCGCCGCGGCATTTCCTCTATACTCTTAAGGCTTTCCTTTTAACATTTACGAAATCTTATCTTTAGCTTAAAAATCTAAAGGCTTCTCTATCTAGATTTATACTTTACCTATTTTTTAGGCGTTATTAGTATTAATAAAGGTAAGTTTTGTGCTTTATAAGTCCATTAGTCTTACTATCCTTATATATAGTGTAATATAATAATAATTCATTGCTTAACGTCCGATTCGGATCTCTATTGGGCCTATACGGACTACTCCTTATATACATATGGGGAGAAAACTCTATATAAAAAAACCCCGTAATCTATCTCCCCGCCTTTTAGGACTCGCCTATACAGCGCTTTTAAGGCGCCTGCGAGTTACTTGTGGTACTCTACTACCTTACTTTTTAACCTCTTTAGGAACCACTGCTGCCGTAACAAGCCTACGGATGCGCTAGTATTGCGAACTTAACTCTACTACTATAGAGTTATTAGGGGGCGCCTAGTGCTTGCCCCTTTGCCTTTTATTACTATTTCCTTTACAACCCAGAACTGGTCTAGTATATTTTGGCTAATAAGCCACTAGGTAACCGCCTTAAGACCTTTTTATATTAAGAGTAGTGTATTATAGTTTTCTGTACTAGCTACTAAGAGTATTACTTCTTAGTTAGTGCGTAGGGGGTATAATAGTATTATATATTTTAGTATCTATCTTAGCTAGCCATATTTATATCTTAGGCTACCTACTAGAATACCTGCCTAGTAGAGCCAATCTTTTAGTCCTATTATTTCTATTTTTAGGAGTGTTGCTATTATATTTTCTACCTTTATTAGGCCTTCTTAAAGCCCTTAGGTGTTTACCCCCTATAGTATTAACTATACTATAGCTTAGGTTCCTCTTGCCTAAGACAGCCTTTATACCTTTAACTCCTATATACCTCTCCAGTGTTGGTCTAACCAGTATTATATTACGGTAGATAGTTTCCCCACACTCTTTTATACTCTACTTTAGCTCCTTTGTCTCTCTTGCTATTATCTTTACTAGTTTCTTACGCGTCTCCCTTCCTCCTCTATATAGGCCTAGGCCCTAATACAGCACCATTCTTCTTCTGCTTTTTCCACCTATTTCTTTAATATGTCTTCCCTACTTTAGGCTTGTTGGTTGGCTCTCCTATAGGGCACCCTAGGGTCCCTCCATAGTTTGTTTAGGCGTGACTTAATATACTTTATAACACTAGAGATATAGTATAATATACTAACTATCCTTTATTTAGGACATGCTGGACAATCTCTAGTTATTAGCGAGCTCCTAAACTGCGCCGTACTTTATATTATAGGTATTAGGTTAGGATATACTTGCCTACCTTATACAATAGCGCTAGGGCAGGGGATAATGCGATTTATCTTTAAGGAATATCTTAGTCTCTTCTAGCACTTTTTATATTAAAGAGTAATCTTAGTAGATTGGCACATCTTAAGTATAAAGAAGTTTATAATTTAACAAATTCTTTTAAGTATATTAATAGTAAAAGAGAGGATTCGTAATATAAATAAATAGGTGCTATAATTGTCACGAAGTTCGTGTAGAGCAGTTCATTGATGAAATGGGTTAATTGATTGATGATCTTAATCGTGTCTTAAGTGACGTGTCTGAGGGCCCTAGGGCTTCGAGCTACAAAGAGATTTTACAATACACGTGCTCCATGCACGTGACTCATACACGTGACCTACGCCTTTTAAGAATATAGATTATCTAACACACCCCCTTAGCTTTAAGCTCTTTAAGGTTAAAGCTAACCACCTTTTCGTGTCTGTTAATGAGTTAATTAAACTATAATCTCATTTAAATCCTTCCGTCTCGCTCTAATATTGTCCCTTAGGTCCTCTAATTGCTTCTCCTTAGCCAGCCGTTCCTTAATATCCACCATTCCAATTATATTAACGAAGCTTTAAAACCTCTACTTGGGCAGGGCCTTTATAAGTCCATTAGCAATTATCTCCTTCGTCGCTGCCTATTAAAATAGTACTTGTCTCCTTGCGTATTCTTAATATAGCCAGTGTTAATAAATATTAACGTGTTGGAGCTTCGTAATTAGCTTTGCTGTGTCTTTTATAATTAATTAGAGTGTCTAGGTATTATCACAATTGATAATTAAGGGCTTATTTAGCCTCAGCGTTATTGCTTTAAATAGCCTACTAATAAAGATAGCTTCCTTTGCTGTCTGTAATAGGGCTAACAACTTGGCTTCTGTGCTTAACGTTGTAACTATACCCTACTTGTTTGCTCTCCAGGCGATTGGTCCTCTGAATAGCTTTATAATATATCCTTGCGAGCTCTTTCTGTCGACGGAGTTGTCCGCGAATAATGCATTGCTGGTATAGATAAATGATTGCGCTTCTCTTCTACCGTCTCCGTCGTCTTATCCTTTGTCGCTTATTCCTTTGTCTCTCCCTCTACCGTTCGTTCCTTTCTTATCTCCTCTATAGTAGATTGCTCTGCTCCTCGTACTATACAGGTACTGGATTACTCTATCTGCCACTTAATAATGCTCTTGGCTAGGGTTCTGATTGAACCTCGCCAGCTGTAATACTGCAAAAGTAATATCCGGACGTGTTGTAGTGGCTGCATAAAGTATTAAACCTATTTTTCTTTAATATAGTATTGTAGAAGCTGCTTCTCTTAGTAGGGATATAGGACGGACTAGTAGGTCTATATTAGAGGATAGAAGCGTTAGATAGATCGATTGGTGATTAGTAGGTAGTTTAGAATCTACTATAGGAGTATCTAGAAGACGCCCTTTAAGATCTATCTTATACTAATTAGCTATCTTCTTAATATAGGCTTCTTAGGATAGCTATAGGAGCCTCTGGCTACAATTATATAGCATATGGATTCTTAGGAACCATTTTAGCTCGCCAAGGGTACTTATCTAGTATTCCTTGCTTAGCTCCTTAATTACTTCTTAAGCTTTCTTTTTATCTGTCTTTCTATAGCAGAAGACGATGTTATTAATATAGAAGAAGACAACTATTCCACCTTTTAGTATAATATACGGCTCCTAGGGTACCTCTTTAAAACCCAATTCTATTAATAAGCTCGTGAGATTCTTCTGCCATAATAGTGGTAATTGTTATAGTCCGTAAAGGGCTTTTTTTAAGCCTAGTGCTTTATCTGTCTTTCCTTTACTAAACCCTGGCGGTAGCTTTATATAGATAACCTTATTAAGATCGCAATAGATAAACGCATTAACTGCATCTATCTACGTCATCTCTAGGTTGAATTTTGCGGTGATCGCCATTAGGGTTTAGAAGGTTGTACTGGCTAATATAGTAGCTCTTATAGGTAGGTCTCCTGGGGCCTATTAATTTCCGCATACTACTAAGCGTGCCTTACATTTTTAAAGAAACCTATGCTTATCCGTCTTGTAGACAAACACCTATATTAAGCTAAGGATCTGCTATCCCTTTACGTGCTTCTTGTTTGTTTCTTAAAATAACCTTATTTGATAATAAGATTGTAGGTGGGCTTGTTAAGCCTCTTGGAACTAATCTTAAAGAGGGTGCGTATTGAGGTCGCGGATTGACTAAGGTGGCGGAGGTAAGTTCTTCCTATATAATCTAACATTACGTATTCTACCTAATTTTAGCTTGCTGTCGTTGAGTTAACTATTAAGGTTAAACTTCCTTCCTGCTAAGAAGGCGCTGTAATAGGCTAAAGTAATCTTTTTGGTAATAAAGTCTTTAAATCTATAATCGCCGGCTTCCTTAAATAAGTTTTTAACCAAATTGTTAAATACCCCCTAAGTGTTAAACGCATCTCCTGCTTAATAAGCGATGTCTTAATCAGTATCTTGAACTAAAATTATAGGATAATTAACGTAAAAGGCACATAGAGATTCTTTATCTTCTTTTATTGGAGGTGGCGTATAATACGCATCTTTAAGAGCTCTTGTAAGGTTAAGATCTGCTAACTTATTAAAGGCTTAAACTGGCTTATTATTAACGTCATCATCTTCCTCTTAAATTAACGGTTTAAATACTTTTTATTGTCTTCCAGAAGGACCTTATTCTTGGTCTGGATATTAGGTAGTTAAATCTTCTTAATTAGCGTATCTAATTTGGCGTATAGATCTATTAAGATGTCTGTTTGCTTGCCGTTAAAGAACATTTTTTTATTAAAGATGACGTCCCTAGTAGAGATAACGATACCCTTATATGGGATCTAGATCCTATAGATATTAGTAGAGTTATAGCTAACAAGGTAGCTAATATAGGCTCGCGGATCTAGTTTACTTAGTCTTTTCTTCTTTAGCTAGGCATCTAACGTTATTGCGTACGCCCTACAGCCGTAGGCTTGTAGGTGCGCCAATTATGGTTTTTTTAATCTCCTATTTGCTAGGTAGGTATAGAACCTTTTATATAGTAATTTCCATCTATTGCTTTCCCGTGGCGTTTGATCTTAAAAGTAGACTATATAATTAACTATCTTGTTCCATAGATTATATGGTAGATTAGCAGCAATTCTTATTACATGTCCTTTCTTAATAATTACACCCCCTAAGCGTTCGGCGGTACTATTCTGTGCTTAGGTATATGGCGCTAAAGGCTTAAATATAATCCCTTAAGTCCGTAGCTATTTAAGGGTTCTCCTTCTCCCTAGCTTGTTGTCTAATCTAATAGTGTTAACTTTAAGGTTATACCTCAGACAAATCCATTAGATAAAATCTTTAAGCACTTATAGTGTCTCCTTCTCCTTGCTATACATTGTTATAAAATACGGGAAGGTTCTTCCTAAAAAGGTATTATAGATAAGCATAACTTGTATAAATCCTATATACACTTCCTTAAGGTTAGTATAGTTAATATAGAGGTCAAGATAGGGTTTATTAATATTCTATTTTAAGAACCTTCGTAAGACCTAATGCTTAATTTTAGCAAGACTACAGTATTAATATTCCGTTATTTTAGGGCCTTAAAGCTTAACTCCTAAGGCGTTAATACCTAAATAATAAAGGCTTATAGGTCCTGGATAACCTAGACGCAGATACTATAGTTATGCATTACCCTTCGCATCTAGACTAATATCTCTTAATAATGCTCTACGCTTCTATTGGCGGCGTAGCAGTTAGCTTACATTAAATGCTAATAGACTTCCTAATTGGACGTACTTAATAGTCTGTTGTCCGTAACGTTCTTTTATTTAATATAGGATTGTGTTGACTAGAAGATTGTTGTCTCCTTTATTGTCCTAGTAGTACCCTTATTTTTAAAGTAGACGGAACAATACTAGATTTATATTGAAGTCCGTATAAAAGGTAACGTTCTTAAGACGTAGGATTCCCTTGCTCTTATCTGGTTTTGTGACTTAGATAGTGACATTGCCATAACCTAGTATAGGCACTTTTAAGCTGCCGGCGGTGACGAATTTGTGTCTTAGGGCTTTCCTAAAGTTATAGAAATAAGAGAGATTAGTAAAGATATAAAGAGTGGTTCCTAAGTTAAGAATAGTTAATAGCTTTAGTGGATAGAGTTGACCTATGTAATACGATTCTAGGAATATCGCATTAGCTTCTCCCTTAATTTTAACTATCTTCTTACTCTTGTCCTGTCGTTGTTAAGCTTTATTTTTTAATTGCTTAAGTTGTTTTACTTAAGCAGCTAGATCCTTATCATGCTCTACCTTTTTACGCACCTTTTTTATACGTGTACCCTTGGTATTAAATCCTTTAGGCCTTTTACACTTAAATAGATACTAACAGTTAGGAAGGGTATATCCCCTTATATTGCATGCCAGGCATTTTAGGATCTTTAACTTCTTAGAAGACGTCTCTTTAGTTAAATTTATCCCTGCCCTTTTTTGACTACGAGATAAGCTATTCCCTCTTCCCTTTTAGACTTTAGCAGCAGTAGAGATACCCTCTTTAGGCTCTCCTGCGAAGTCTATGTTAAATATACTCCCTCTAGTAGTTAAGGATGGTATAACTTTTAAGAGGTTTGCGAATGCTTCCCATAGCTCTATTGCTACTTTATAGTATTCTAATAAGTGAGCCTTTTTGGTATTATTTGCCTACTTAGTGTACATAATAAAATAGGTTTCGCTTATAGGTCGTATTGCATTTGCAAGGTCTATTAGCTAGATCCCATTAGTTATCTATAAAAGATTATACTTCTCTACCATCTTCATCGCATACTCCCATTGGTTAAGCCACTGGGTAACCTTCGTCTGCTTAAGTCCCTTAAGTAATTTGGTATATTATAGTTGTACCTTCCTTATTATAAAGTTCTTCAAAGGCTCTATGTCTTCTTTTAACTAAATTAGCCATTCCTTAACTATAAGGGAAGGGTTGAGCAGTAGCTTCTTCTAAATTAATACTGTAGATGTAATTTAGGTGCGTATCTGTTATAGATACTCTTTCTGTTTTAGGAAGTACTTTATATCCTAATTATAGTATCGTCTGCTATTCTTGTACGCTTTCTGTTGATTTGTTAAGAGCTGTGCATATAAGGTTGCATTCTTATTAAAATCTATAACTTTTAGATAGGGTGGTTCTTAAAGTAGACCTTCTTAAGGAGCTTCCTTGGCAGGGTTAACGTGGGCCCAAATTTGTTTGTCTATAAGGGCTTAGAGTTGCTATAGCCATTGCTCCTAGTCTTCCGGTTTATTAAGGATGATCATATTTAATAAACTTGTTAGTAAAGTTATTTTAACTAATAGGTAAAGGGGGAATTAAGATGGTATTTTATTGTTAGGATTGTCCTTATTGTTAGGATCGTCCTAACCATGCGTATTACTAAATGCACGGCCTCACCAAATGCACGCTTTTTTACCCCACCAAAAATACAATAACTTTTTAACCCCTTTATATAATAACATAAAATTTATATGCGTTATACTCATAACTATATTATATAATAATATAAAATAATAATTTATAAATAATATATATTTATAAAGTTATTAAACTTTTTAAATTTTAAATAAAAAACGTATATAATTAAATAATTAAATAATTAAATATAAAACTAAATATAAAAACATAATATTTTAATATTTTAGTATTATATAA
>Ga0307507_10001606_pt1 | contig 49999 bp, 10 predicted proteins | sample 7_EM_MG_FD_207223 | JGI IMG/M metagenome (GOLD analysis project Ga0307507, IMG submission 207223) | Populus trichocarpa ectomycorrhiza microbial communities from riparian zone in the Pacific Northwest, United States - 7_EM | ecosystem: Host-associated > Plants > Roots > Unclassified | place... | reverse complement strand
AGAGGAAGATCGGACCTATTAGCAAGCTTCGTAATATTATTTTTTGGATATTTAACTCTAAGCAACGCATTAAAAAGCTCCTTAAGCTTCAAGATCTAGAGCTTAAGGACGACGTATTGTAAACTGCCACTAAGCTTCTTCCAATTAAGCCAGTAGAGACTCGCTAGAACTCTATAGAATTAGCAATTAAATGAGCTATTAAGCTTTGAAACCCCACTAATTGCCTTATTAGTAACAAAGTCCTTAAATAGACGATATACTGGGCTAAAGTTACTGAGAACGGTATAAAGGATCTGCCTGTAAGAGTTTGCAAAGAGCCTAATATTGTCAAGAACTACCTAACGGAGGACAATTGGGCTATATTAACTGAATATTAGGCTATTTTAAAGCCTCTTTGGATTGCTACAAAGCGACTAGAAGGACGCTTAAAGGAAGGTATATATAAATTAACGTTATTGATTTTATCACGAGCTAATTAATATAGGCAAATTCGGATCCTTATGGGAGGTCCTTCCTGTTTTTAAGTATCTACTTAATTAATTTAAGCGCTTTAAAATAGAGTACGAACACTACCCGGAGCCTCACTTCCCATTTCTCCTTAATTAATTTAAGTGTAGGAAGAGGTTATCCCTTATACCAATGATTTTGGTGTTTAAAGCTGTAGCCTATGCGCACTAACTAAATCACAGGCTAGGGTTGCGGGCGATAGCTAATAGCTCCGACAGGCTGTTAGATAGTAGGCCTGTTGGATAAAGCTTGGCGTCCGACAGGCTGTTGGACAGGGCTTGGCATTCCCACTTTTGAACTTTATCTTTCCTTCTCTTTATTATACAAAGCAGTATTAAAATGGCTGATTAGAGTAATATTCTATCTAATAAATTTAAAAGTAACCTCTCCTTTAGCGGCGATACTAATATAGATTTAATCTTAATAAGTTATATAAAAGTTGGAGCTTTAAAAACTATCTTCTTAATTTATAAATATACTTATCTAGTAACTAAAGCAGACAAGACTCGTACAAAGAAGAAACACCTCTGTAGATACTATCCCCCTAAAGATACTTAAGGGTATAATACCTTAACAGATGGACTTTATTGCTACCTTTTAACTAAACATAAACTTATCTGGACGCGATAAGAGAACAAGCCTTATACGACACTACGAGATGTAGGAGAGAGCTTAGTTCAAGCCCTATACAAAAAGCTTCTTATAAAGGGAGAGGTTTAGGGGCTAGAGGGCAAGGTTCTATGTCATATAGTAGAGAAGGGTGCTATTAAATAAACACTTCTGGATCTTATTATTGTATGACGGCTTCTATTCTTATGTGTTAAATGGCTAGAGTTTTATACTTTTATTAGAGCGTTAAGTTAAGAAGTAGATACCCCTAATATTATCCCTATATACCACTTAATAATTATAGAATAGATTTATAGTTACTTTTCTAAAAGCCAGGATATTGTATAATAAGTTCTTTAATCTGCAAAAACAAATATTTACCTTATGGTTAATATCTGGACCTCTCCTAACTACTCTCTTATACTTAGAATCTGCACTAGCTTCCTTAATATTTAGGATTACTATTAAAATATCTTAATTAGCCTTTGTATAGTATATAGTTAAAGTAGTAAAGATTAATGGAATGCCCTTTAACCAGTTCTCGAGTTATATAGAATTATAATAAAAATTAAAGCTCTCGTTAGTGATAATGCCGGCTTAAATAACGTTCTATGTCGTATAATTGCTATATAGCTCTGGTTTAAGTATAGGATTTCCTAAAATGCAGAGTATTAGAGAATTTGTTGTTAGGGGTATGTTATCAATCTTATTATCTAGGCCTTCCTTTTTATCTTAAAGAAGCATAAGAAGCTTATGGCGTTATATAATAGGGAGGATAAGAAATAGGAAGAAGAAGAAGAGGAGGAGGAGGAGGAGAAGAACTAAGAGGAGGAGGATAAAGAGGAGAGCGAAGAAGACGCTATATAACAAGTAAAGACGCCTAAGCTAGTTAGGGGGAGAGGAAAGGAGAGAAAGAATGCAGTAGAACTAGAGAAAGAAGTTATATAATAAGTAAAGACAAAACCATTATCTATAAAAGATAAGTTAGATAAAAGGCGTAGAAACATTTAAGATATTATAGGGCTAATGGAAAAGCTTTATAATGTTACGGTACTGGCGAAATATAGCAGAAAGCGGGCAGAATATGGCAGAAAGTGGGCAGAATACGGCAGATTGCGGTCACGTGACTGAAGGGTTGTATATAGCTTCGAGCGGCGCCCCCGTCCCTCCCTTTTCCTTTTCTCTAGCTTTAGATCCTCGTTTATAGACTACCAATTATATAGGCTTGCGCGTCCCTCTTGCCGTGCTCGTGCCTTAATTAACTCAGTCGCTAATATTATCCAAAGCTTATCTCTACTCTTTCTTCCTAAAAAGGAACTTAAAAAATATCTACAGACTATAAAAAGGACAAGGATATAGAACAGGACCTTAAGGACAGGACAGAACCAAAAGAATACGAATAGAACACGAACCCTAAAAACAGGACACGCACAGACCAGAACCCCTAGAAAATAAACAAACAACCAGAAATTACCTAATACCCCTACCACTATGCTAAGAAATACAGCAGCTGGCAAAGCCGCTGCAGGACCTATAAATACCTCCAATAGTAAAACAGTCGCCGTCTTAACCCCCTAGGAAGAGCTTGTAGCAGCTAATACCAAAATTAAATAGCTTTAAGAGCTGCTTGAAACCAGAGACACCCCTACACCTAGCGAGGAGTTATTAGACACCTAGAGACTTGCTATAGTCCTTAAGGCCCTAGCCTAATATATAGTATTAGCATTGTCGCGGTCTACAAAGGTCGCGGACCCCCTGTTGCTTATAGACGGAACTAACCCTATATTTAATAATTAGAAGCTTTAACTATAGGACAAGCTTAAAGTTAATACAGACCACTTTCCTAATACCTAAGCTAAAATGGTATACGTCTTCGGCCGCACTGGTGGTAACGTATAGACGCACCTACGTCCGCGATATACCTAGGACTTAGCAGACCCCTTCCTCTCTAAAGAAGAGATAATTAATTACCTATCTTCTATTTATAAGGATCCCTTTAAGGTATAGAATGCCCGTCTTAATTATAAAAGCCTAATAATAAAAATAATGGAAACCTTCTTGGTTTTCTAGACCTGCTTTCTGCACCTAGCTGGATAGGCCTAAATCCCCTAGGAAGATCTAATGCTAGACCTCTTTAACAAGCTTACCCTGGACCTATAGCGCGCCATACTACTGGTTTATACTACTATATAGACGCTAAAGGAACTTATGGACCAATGCCTAGCTATTAACCAGGGCCTCCATTAAATTAAGGTACGTGCCGAGCGGTATAAGGCTAGAAGCTCCGCCAACTAGAATATAAGTACTATAAGAATGGGCCGCAATGCCCCAGTAAGATCTGCAGCCCCTATAGCACCGACTATACCGCCTGCTATTAACCTAGTAGCGAGCCGTGCAGCTAGTCCTGCCGTAACTCCAGCGTATACTCGGCCTTCGTATAGCGACCCCTATAGATAGGCCCTTAGTGACCAAGGAGCTTGCTTTATATGCGGTTAAAAGGATTACTATACAGCTAAATGCCTAACGAATATAAAAAAGGATAAGGTTCTACTAATCTAGGAGAACAGCGCAGAGGCAGAGTCGGAAAAAGAGGAACCCTAGAGAAAGACTCCTCTCTAGGGTTAAAAGGGATTAATATATTATATATTGATCTAGGTCGGCTAGTTGGTAGAAGAAGCTATACTATCCCTTATACTTTATTCCACAATGGATATTAAGTTTTAACCTCTACTTTAGCTAACTCTGGAGCAAATACCTTTGCCTTAATAGACACCCAGTATACTATAAAGCTGGCTGACTTTTTAAATGCACCCCTTAAAGAACTGCCTAAACTAATTCCTATTTGTGGGTATAACGGATAAATAGGGCCACCTATTACAACTATCTTGCGGATTTACCTCCGCGTTAACAGATAAAGGTAGTATAATATCCCCTTTTTTATTACGGACCTTAGGAGCCACGATATAATTATAAGGAGAAAATGGCTAGCCTATTTAGGCTTATAGCTTAACATATAGAATAGACGGCTTATCTAGCCTAAAACCCTACCCCTAACCCCTTCCTTTATAAAAGAAATTAGCATTATAATGGAAAACCTCATACAGCCCCAGATTAATACTATTTACTAGGCCGATGCTATGCGCAGAGACCAGGCCTTTAAAAAGGATGTATATCTTAATCCTTAACGGATCTGTATACTACGCCGCCCCCAGACTATATATGTTACACTATCCGCATTAGAGACCTAGGAAGTTAGTAGTGACCTAGCTAAGCCCCCTATAGAGAACCTAGGCCCTACGCAGCCCTAAAGAAAAACCAGGGATATTAGACACTATACTAAGCTAATAGACAGGAAGGATAACTTATGGAAAATGGAATGTAAGCTAAGGAAGACTATACACCCTATACCATAAGATATAGCCTAATAAGCGTCTGTAAAGAAACCTATAAACCTCCCACCAGTTAATATCTGCTACATTGACGCTGTAGGATTCTACTAGAACTTGGTTTAGCCTAATACTATTGCCTTTACAACTAGCCTATACAAAATTAATTAAATACTTAAGGAAAAGGAAAGTGAGCTTAGCGGATAGGAAAGCGAGCTTATAAATAAGGAACTAGTAGAACAAAAACTGCCTAATTAACACTGGAAATTTAAGGACGTATTCTCCAAGGCAGTGTTAGATATACTTCTGCCTCACTAACCGTATAACTATAAGATTAAGATTGATTAAGGCAAGGGAAGCACCCTTAGCTTTAGCCCTCTCTACCCACAGTCTATCGCTAAATTGTAGGCTATAAAGTAGTACCTTATTGACAACCTAAATAAGGGCTTTATTAAGCCTAGCTAAGCCCCTTTTAACTCGCCTATTCTCTTTACTAAAAAGCTAAATAGAGGACTGCGCTTCTGCATTAACTACTATAAGCTAAATAATATAACCCATAAGGACCGCTATCCGCTACCCTTGCTTAATAAGACTCTCGCCCAAATAAATAGAGCTTGGGTCTTTACAAAGCCTAATATCTGCTAGGCCTTCTACTGAATTAGGATAGACCCCAGGTCTAAGGAGCTTACTATATTTTAAACCCGTTACGGAATGTATAAATATAAGGTACTCCCTTTTAGACTAACTAACGGACTAGCTATGTACTAGCGGTATATAAATAATATACTCTTTAACTACCTTGACGACTTCTATATAGCCTACTTAGATAATATTATAATTTACTCTAAGAACGAGCTAGAATACAAGGAGTACGTCTATAAAGTCCTATAACGGCTCCACAAGGCTAGTCTTTAGGCCAATATTAAGAAGTTGGAATTTAGTGTTAAGTGTATAAAGTACCTAGGTTTTATTATTAGTATAGACGGAATTAAGGCCAACCTAGAGAAAACGGCCGCAATTAACCAGTAGATATCCATACGGACTATAAAGGGGGTATAATTATTTTTAGGTTTCTGTAACTTCTACTAACACTTTATTAAAAACTACAGCAGGATTGCCTGGCCTCTTAACCGCCTTACTAAGAAAGACTAGCTATTTCACTTTAACGCTATATATACGCAGGCCTTTAATAAGCTTAAAAAACAGTTAGTATCGGCTCCCCTACTTGCCCACTTTGACCTAGAACGGCCCTTAATGCTAGAAACTAATGCCTTAGACAGTATAATAGCCGGTGTTTTTTCCTAGAAGTAACTAGATAGAGAATAGCACCCTATTATATACTATTTGAAGACTATAATAGATGCCAAGCTAAACTACCACATCCATAACAAAGAAATGCTGGCTATTATCTCTAGCTTTTAGCACTGGTGTGCATAGCTAGAGGGGACCCCTAAGCCTATTAAGGTAGTCTTAAATTATAAGGCCCTAGAATACTTTATAACAACTAAGGCCCTTATAGCCCAATAGGCACGCTAGGCGGATATCCTATCTTAGTTTAACTTCTTAATTATATATAGACCAGGCACTATAAACCGTGCGGATACTCTTATAAGGTGTAAATAGGACCTAGGTAACTAGGCGGCTATAAAGATCTTATTATAGACCTAGGCACTACTATAACCGGAGCACCTTAACTCCTGGATATAGGCAGAACTAAGTATAGACTCCTTAGGTGCCAAGATGTATTATACTAACCCTTTAGGACTTAACCTTATTAACGAATTACTGCAGATAAACTGTACAGCCCCTTCTCTATAGGAGTACCGTAAAAAGGTAAAGGACGCTACTAGCCTATAGTCCCTTAAAAATAGATTACTTAAGCATTAGGAACGGCTAGTAGTAGTAGAGGAACAGAACTTATAGACTTAGCTTATTACCAAAGCACATGCCTAGGTCTCTACGGCCCACCCTAGAAAAAATAAGACCTATAGGATTATTGGCGACCGCTACTACTGGCCCAGAATAGTTATAGATATTAACCGTTATATACAGAACTGCAACAGCTGCTATAGATCTATAATCCCATAAAATAAAACCCTAGGACTATTAAAACCACTCCCAATACCAAAGCGCCCCTAGCAGCACATCTTTATAGATTTCTACAAGCTACCTATAGACCGTAGCAGATACAATATGGCTATAGTTATAGTTAACCGCTTTAGCAAGCGCCTATTCTCAATCCCTTATTATAAGAATATTAATACTAAAGAGGCGGCTTAACTGTATATCCACTACGTCTACTAAATTTATAGACTACTAAATACTATTATATCTAATCACAGGCCGTAATTTATATCGGCTTTCTAGAATGAGTTTACCCAGATCTTAGGTATTAAGCTAAAGCTTTCTATAGCATACCACCCCTAGATAAACAGTTAGACGGAGATTATAAATTAATACTTAGACTAAAGACTTCGGCCCTTTATTAACTACTTCTAAGATAACTAGGCTGAACTGCTACCCCTAATAGACTATACTTAGGCAACTATACCCTATAACTCTATAGGGTTTGCACCTATTTAACTGGAAATGGGCTACTTACCCCGCATAAGTTTTAACTAAAAAAGACTAGAAGGACCCCAGACTGTATACAAAAAACTATCTTATAAGGAAGCCCAGCAGTACGCTAAGCGCTTAGAAGAAGCCTAGACGGTAGCCCATATAAATCTAGAAAAGGCCTAGAAATTAATGCAATAGTAGGCGAATAAGCATAGATAAGAGCCTAACTTTACCATAGGCAATAAGGTCTAGGTTATAACAAAGAACTAGAAAACAGAACGGCCTAGCCATAAGCTAGACTATTAGATGGCAGGACTGTATAAGGTCCTTAAGAAAAGAGGCAACTTATACAAAGTAAAGCTCCTAGATTTAATTAAAGTATACCCTATCTTTTTGCCAGATAAGCTATAGAAAGCTGCAAACAACCTATTACTTAGACAAAAGAATAAACCGCCCCTACCAATTTAAGTTAATGGTAATAATAAATGGGAAATTAAAGAAATACTAGCCTATAAACTTATAAGGGGAATACTAAAGTACCGTGTAAGTTGGAAAGGATACAATCTAGACCCTACCTAGTACCCCGTATGGAATTTTATAGGTAGTCCCCATAAGTTACAAAAGTTTCACAGCTGTTACCCTAACATACCCAGACCGCCAAAGTACTTAGATAAATAGATGGAATGCTAGCATAGTAAGGATAATAGGTTGCCTATAGAGTATAAGGATAAGAATACCCCATAGGTGTAATACGGACGTACAAAGCCTGAGGGCAGGCTTTTTTGGAGGGGGGGTAATGTTACAGTGCTGGCGGAATATAGTAGAAAGCGGGCAGAATATAGTAGAAAGTGGGCAGAATACGGCAGATTGCGGTCACGTGACTAAAGGGTTGTATATAGCTTCGAGCGGCGCCTTTGTCCCTCCCTTTTCCTTTTCTTTAGCTTTGGATCCTCGTTTATAGACTACCAATTGTATAGGCTTGCGCGTCCCTCTTGCCGTGCTCGTGCCTCGATTGACTAAGTCGCTAATATATAATAACATTGTCTATATCTATTCTTTAGCAAATTATATAATATAGTTTAAGGGCAAAGCTAGAAAGATTATTCCTCTTAATAATTGTATAAGATAGAATAGCTGGTTTAATACATTGTCTGTGGCTCTAGAGGATAAGATAAAGGCTGGACTTCAACTCTACGTGGAGTACTATAAGAAGGATATTCTAAGAGAGGACGTTCTTATAACAGACGACTGGATTTAGCTTTATACGACTTATAACTTCCTTTAAGCTTTCTATAACGCAACTCTTTTTCTTTAAGGAGACCGTATAATACTAGAAAGAGTTCTAGAATTAATTGATACTCTTTAGGATATTATTTAAAAGGCATAGGTTAGTTATATAACTCCTTATTATATTTCTACTACTAATTCTTTCGTATTAGGAATCAGCTTCTTTAAGTAAGAATAACCTTATGCTTTTTTGCCTTGTATGAGCTAAGGAAAAGCTTAAAAAGTATATAAAGAAGCTTATAAAATCTCTATACTATTTAGCTGCTAGGATTTTTAATCCTAAAAGTCGTATAGCTTTCTTAAAGGATAAGAACAACTATTTAAAGTTAACCGCTGCTGGGGAGAAACAGCTCTATATTGTATAAAAGCTCTAGGAGAGATTCTGTAAGAAAACACTATCTATAGGTCCTGCTCCGTTGTACAATGCCTAAAGGAATAGGCTAGAGATCCCTAATAAAGAGCTCTTTACCTTTTAAAGGGCTATTTATAAGCGAATTTTAAAGGCTACTCGTCTATAGAGCGAGGATAAGTGTAAGAGTTATATTAGTAAGAATCTAGTTATGCTAGAGCCTTATATAAAGGCTATTAATTGGTGGAGTCAATTAGCTTAACGTACTAGATTTCCGTGGCTCTTACTACTTGCAATTAAGGTTCTCTTAATTCCTAGAATAAGCGATAAGCCAGAGAGGGTATTCTTAGGCTCTTGACGTTAAATTCTATGGGATTGTATGATAACAAGTATAAAAACACTTAAAGCAACTAAACGCGCAAAGGACTGGGCGGATTAAGAGATTCTAAGTATTCCCTTATAGATTTTTTGATGTTGATAGTATCTCAATAAGGAATCTTTGGGTAATACCTATTTTTAGAAAAGCTGTTGTGTTGCTGTCGGACTGTTGGCGACACTGTTAGCCCGACAGCCTATCTGTTGGATAGGCCTGTTGGGGCTATTGCCTGCAACCCTGTTATAGGCGGTTAACAGTGACAATTTTATAATTTTCTTGTATGGACTACTATTTTGAACACCTTATTGGTGTAAGGGATAGTAGATTAGTAAGGACCTACTTAATATTTTTAAATTGGAGGTGGGTTTATATATTAATACTAAATAATAGCTAGTCTTTCTATTTAGCGAGCTTTTAAATAGAGACTTAGGCGGTATATTTGTCGCTTATATTAATAGGGCTTTATATTATAGGTAGTTTATAATAGGTAGTCTGTGTTACGGCGCTGGTGGAAAACGGTGGATCTTGGCAGACGTGGATTATAGTAGACACGAGTCACGTAACTCGAGGACCGCATAAAATATCAAGCGGCGCTGCTATTATCCTCCTTCCTTTCTCTAGCTTTGGATCCTTGTTTATAGACTACTAATTATACAGGCTTGCGCGTCCCTTATGCCGTGCTTGTGCCTTAATTAACTGAGTCGCTAATATTATCTAAAGCTTAACTACTCTTTCTTCCTAAGAAGGAACTTAAATATATCTACAAAGGACATAGAATAGGACCCTAAGGATATTACTAGGACCATAAGGATAGGACAGACCCCTAAGAACCAAAAGAATATAAATAGAACGCGAAACCTAAAAATAGGACACGCACGGACTAGAACCCCTAGAAAATAAACAAACACCGGAAATTACTTAATACCCCTACTACCATGCCAAGAAATACAGTAGCCAGCAAAGCCGCTGCAGGACCCGCAAATACCTCCAATGGTGAAATAGTCGCCGTCTTAACCCCCCAGGAAGAGCTCGCAGCAGCTAATGCCGAAATTAAACGGCTTTAAGAGCTGCTTAAAACCAGAGACACCCCTATACCTAGTAAGGAGTTATTAAACACCCAAAGACTTGCTACAGTTCTTAAGACCCTAGCCTAACGTACAGCATCAGCATCGTTGCGGTCCGCGAAGGTTACGGACCCCCTGTTGTTTACAGACGGAACTGACCCTACATTTAATAATTGGAAGCTTTAACTGCAAGACAAGCTTAAAGTTAATACGGACCACTTCCCTACTGATGAACTGGATGATATTAGAACGAATAAATAAATCTATTAAATCTAACTACGACGAATATAGGCCTTAATATAGGCCTATATCGGTACGGAAACCGAAGTGACTGCCATGGAGTCTGGGTAACTACTACGGACACCAACCAAAAGCGGAACAAAGGAAGTCTGCTTATGTAAGCAGGAAACCCGTATGGAGGACTCTTCTAGAGCCATCGTTACACCCCCTAGTGCTCTACCAAAACAGAAGCAGATCCTTCCTAAATTAGTGTTGAACTTGTAAATACATAAAAGAAACACCTCGTAATCCTCTGAGTGTACTCTGGGTCCTATTTGACCTCTCCCTAAGCTGTAATTGATCGCCCATCACGAGCTCTCTACGTCGTTCGTATCCCCCCTTTGAAAGTCGTCAGCATTGGTCGGAATTGTCGAATGGCGTGCCCTCCGAGGATTCGCCGGCCTGTGTACGATTTCCTACTTGGGTTTAGTGTCTGTGTTGCATTGAATTGAGTCCAATTGCGTGGCTCCGGAGGTAGTCCCTTGATCGTCCTCGTCCACTGATGCCCTAATAGAGTATTTACGAATACGTGGGCGAACGCAGGAGTAAGGTAGATGGCTTTTGTGGCCAACTCCTTCCTTCCTATCCTATGGAGTATGGTATAATTAAGCTGTGGCTTTGATCGCGTACGCGTGTTCGCTATACCACGTATATTAACTTTTCTGCTTGTATCGCGAGAGGCTTGGGTTAGTCTAGGCTTAGTCTCTTCCTTAGCTGGTATCTGCTCCAGATCCTTTTAATAAATGTCCCTTAAGGGAGTCCCTTCCTAATGGAGGTGTCCTCCTAGATCAGGAAGGCCTTGCTGGTTAATACCTGCCTGTTCTTCGTTAGTGAGGGGAGGTCAATTGGGCTGTGGTACAATATCGTAATCGCCAGAAGCACCCCCCGACTGAGAGTTACCCCCCAACAGCAAAGTCCTAGAGACCTCATCTGCCTCTTGAAATCTTCTAATAATGTCTATGACTGGCTCACTGCTTAATTCGTTGTTAGTGTGTGGAGGTCGTTCGGGCTGCGGTGCGATATCGTGATCGCTAGAAGCACCCCCCGACTGTGAGGCCTGAGAAGCCTTACTTTCTTCCTGCAAGGCCCGAGAAGCCTTGTATCCTTCCTGCAGTGACTGAGAAGCCTTAAGTCCTTCCTGCAGTCTTCTGATGATGTCTGTGACTGGCTTACTGCTTAGTTTGTTATTAGTGAGTGGAGGTTAATCAGGCTGCGGTGCGATATCTTGATCGCCAGAGGCACCCCCCGACTAAGAGTCACCCCCCGACTGTGAGTCACCCTCTGACTGCGAGGCCTGAGAGACCTCGTCTTCTTCCTGCAAGGCCCGAGAAATCTCGCGTCCTTCCTACAGTGACCGAAAAACCTCTTCTGTCTCCTGCGAGGCCTGAGAGACCTCGTCTTCTTGCGGGGCCTAAGAGATCTCTGGTGTAGTGTCCTTGGTAGGAAGTTCCTGATAAAGGTGCGGTCATTCGGGGTTGTCCAATAGGATGAATGAATTGAGACCGTTGATGCATAGGACGTAGGCTATTTCCGCCCGATCTTTAACAAAGTTGATCGTATTATGGAGACCGTTAAAGAAGGTGCCCTTTCCCTATAGAACACTAAGCGAGATGATATTCGTAAAGAAGTCAGGACAGTGATATACTTTGGTGAATGTAATTATATGGGCTGAGTGGTCAGTTTGGGCAACTGTGAGCTTAACTAATCCAACGCCAATGGCCTATATTAAGCCACCTCCCGTCCGGATCTGGAAAGGTTCAATTTCCTTATACTGCACGAACTTCTTAATGTCGTTGCCTATGTGAATATCTGAGCAACTATTAGCTATCCAGGAGTCCTTGATGTTCGTTCCTGAAGCCGTAGTAGCTGGCCTGCTGGCCTTTGTAGTAAAGATTAAGCGGGCCTCAAACGTTTGCTTAAGGTGTTTAATGTAGTCCTTCGCCGTTTGCTTGTGCTTTAGGGCAGTAAGGATCTTTTTGTTAATTGTACCAAGAATAATTGAACAGACTTTGCCGTTGTCCTTGTTGTACTCTGGTATTTAATTGATAGATATCGTAAGCTCTTCTTTCTGGAGCTTTGGGTAGAGGGGTAGGCCCGCATTTTCTTGAATGATATACAGAAGGCCCTTACCACGTAGGTACGCGTGGAGCTGCGTCTAATATTGGTGCCAGTTTGAACCGTTGTTCTTGAGGCGTTGAATGCCTGGATAGTCTTTACCTATGGCGACGCGTAAATAAACGAATTTAACGCGTAATTTTGATAATAAGAGATGACTTTGTACGTAGGTGTGGTAACCTTTAATGCGGCCTGTGGTAAGGCGTCAAATGTAGAATAATAAGAAGTGACTTTGCACGGGTGTGGTGACCCTTAATGCAGCCTTTGGTAAGGTGTTAAATGATGCAGAACAGTAAGATATGACTTAGCACGGGTGTAGTAACCCTTTATGCAACCTGTGGTAAGGTGTCAATCTTCTAAACGGTTAAACAGCTGGACCGTGGCGCTTGGTAGCAGCCCGGTGCTTATAACCTGATGAACTGGATGATATTGGAACGAATGAATGAATCTATTGAATCTAACTACGACGAATATAGGCCTTAATATAGGCCTATATCGGTACGGAAACCGAAGTGACTGCCACGGAGTCCGGGTGACTACTACGGACACCGACCAAAAGCGGAACAAAGGAAGTCTGCTTATGTAAGCAGGAAACCCGTGTGGAGGACTCTTCTAGAGCCATCGTCACCTACTACCCGAGCTAAAATGGCCTACGTTTTTGGCCGTACTGGTGGGGACGCATAGACGCATCTTGTCAGATAATCTGTATTCTCTAAAGGCGTGGGTCACGTGCACGAGTCACGTGCACGAAGACACGTCACTGAAGACACGTCAGATCAAGGTCAAAAAGACACGATCATCAAGATCATTAATTAATAAACCCATTTCATCAATGAACTGCTCTACACGAACTTTATAACAGTTATGAGCCCGGTCCGCTGACTTAAGAAGCTATTTAGCTATTACTCAATCATTTTAAAGAAATTCCACCTCATTGTTAGACTTTGACACCTTATTGTTAAGACACAGACTCTAACAGAAATCCTACCTCAATCGTCACAGGACGAGATTCCATAAGATTCCACGAGTTTCTACGAAATTCTACCTTATTGTTAAAGGACGATTCTGACGATAAGGACGATCCTAACAACAAAAATACCATCTTAAATCCTCCTTTGCCTATTAGACAAAATGACTCCACCAACGTCAAGTTCGTTGACCATGATTATCCTTAATAAACCAGAAGACTAGAAGTAATGGATCTGGCAACTATAAGCCCTTATGGATTAGCAAATCTGGGCCCACGTTAACCTAGCTATAGAAGCACCTTAAAAAGGTCTACTTAAAAAACCACCTTATCTAAAGGTTACAGGTTTTAATGAGAATGCAACCTTATATATATAGCTCTTAACGAATTAACAGAAAGCGTATAAAAATAGCAGATAATACCCTAACTAGAATATAAAGTATTTCCTAAGATAGGAAGATTATCTTTAACAGATCTATACCTAGATTACATCTATAGTATCAATTTAGAAGAAGTTACTGCTTAACCCTTCCTTAACCATTAAAGAATGGCTATCTTAATTAAAGGAGAATATAGAACCTACCTTATTATTTATTAGAAAGAAGGTACAACACCAGTATACAGAAGCCCTTAAGGGGTTTAAACACTTATTAAAATTAAATTAGTGGTTAGATTAATGGGAATATGCAATAGTACTAAGAGAGAAGTATAAGATCCCTTAAATGTCCAATAGAATCTGGCTTTAAGATTTAGCAGAAGTTATTTAACCATTTAGTAACGCCTATTATATAAAGTACACTACCAAGTTAAATAACCCTTAGAAGTTAAAATCTTCTAAATACCGCAGAGTAGTAAAGGAGCTGCAAGAAGGACTTAAAATACCCTTAAAGAAAGCTAATACTACTATAAGAGGGAGTACCTTTAATGCAGACTTTACAGAGTAAGCTATAATGGATTACTTTAATACTACTAAAGGTCTAGGGAAAGGAACCTTAGCATATACTAGACGCTTAAAGAGAGCCGGGTTACTAGTAGACAAGGAGACGTCCCATAAGAAGCTACTACCTATGTGCTTAGCGTGCGAGAAACAAGGACATTCCCTTTAAGACTATTAGTATTTATTTAAAGACAAGAGACCCAAAGGAGTTATAATTAGAGATGCTTATATTAAAAGGGTGCTAAAGAAGGTAGAAAAGAATAAGGATCTTACTAACTAAGTTACAAAGATTAGACTTAAAGAATAAGAAGATAAGGCTTAATAACGATAGGATAAAAGCTAGGAGACAGTTAAGATTAAGAGAGAAGCTAATGCAATATTCCTAGAATTGTATTACACTGGTTAACTCTATCTACTAAAGCTATTAACTATTCTTAACTTAGGAACCACTCTCTATATCTTTAATAACCTCTCTTATTTTTATAATTTTAGAAAAGCTCTAAGACACAAATATATTATTGCCGGCAGCTCAGAAGTGCCTATACTAGGCTATAGTAATGTCACTATCTAAGTCTTAAAACTAGACAAGAGTAAGGGAATCCTATGTCTTAAGGACGTTGCCTTCTATACGGACTTTAATATAAATCTAGTGTTATTCCGTCTACTTTAAAAGCAAGGATACTACTAGGACAATAAAGGAAATAATAATCTTCTAGTTTAGAAGGATGATATAATCCTATATTAAATGGAAGAATGTTACGGAAAATAGACTATTAAATACGTCTAACCAGGAAGTCTATTAGCGTTTAATATAAGCCAACTACTATGCCGCTAATAGAAGCGCAGAGCATTATTAAGAGACGTTTATCCAGACTTAAAAGGTAATATATATCTATAGCACCTGCGTTTAGGTTATTTAGGACCTATAAGCCTTTATTATCTAGGTCTTAATGCCTTAGAAGTTAAGCTTTAAGGCCTAAAAATAATAGAATATTAACATTGCAGTCTTGCCAAAATTAAGCATTAGGCCTTAAGAAGGTTCTTAAAATAGAATATTAATAAACCCTATCTTGACCTCTATATTAACTAGACTGACCTTAAAGAAGCGCATACTGGATTTATACAAGTTATGTTTATCCACAACACCTTCTTAGGAAGAACCTTCCCGTATTTTATAATAACGCATAGTGAAGAGAAGGAGACACTATAAGTGCTTAAAGATTTTATCTAATGGATTTGTTTGAGGTATAACCTTAAAGTTAATACTATTAGATTAGATAATAAGCTAGGGAAAAGGAGAACCCTTAAATAGCTATAGACGTAAGGGATTACATTCAAGCCTTTAGCGCCATATACTTAAGCTTAGAACGGTACCGCTAAATACTTAGGGGGTGTGATTATTAAGAGAGTATAAGCAATAAGAATTACTACTAATTTACCACACAACCTATAAAACAAAATAGTTAACTATATAGTCTACCTTTAAGATTGAACGCTATGGGAAAGCAATGGTTAAAAATTACTATATAAGAGGTTCTATACCTTCCTAGCCAATGGGTTAAGAAAGCCGTAACTAGCGTACCTAAAAGCCTACGGCTGTAGGGCGTATATAATAACGTTAAATACCCGGCTAAAGAAGAAAAGGCTAAGCAAGCTAGATCCGCGAGCCCACATCTATAACAGCTCGCATAAATGCCCCTAAACCAAAGCTTGTGGATTGCTATCTAATAAAGATACTAAGCTAAGGAGAAAAAAAGAAGGGGGTCGCAAGGACCATAGTAAACATATATAAAGGGGCAGCCGCCAAGGCGCTAGCGGTAAGCAAGCCAATCATAGGTTGGCAGAATATGGCAGTAGCATGGCAGAACTTGGTAGGTAACGCGCTCTAGCACCATCATATCACCCCCCCCTCCTAAAAAAGCCTGCCCTTAGGCGTTGTCTAAGCTCCCTATTATTATCTAAATTGTTATAATTATCTAACCCTTCTTCCTAGCATTTAATCCAGTTGTCTAATTTACGTAGTAGTCCAGGGAGGTTAGGGTGGGCTAGGTAAAAATCCCATAGCTTATAGGGGGAGTACTTAAAATCAGATACGGGGTACCACTCTAGGTCATCGTCATGGCCTACCCAGCTTGTATGGTATTTTAAGACATTACGGACCTTTTTTACTGCTAGGATTTCTTTAACTTCCTATTCTTCGTCCTCAGCAATCTAGATTAGCGGTAGGGGGTTATTATACTATCTAGGTAGTGGATTATCTGCAGCCTTTTATAGCCGGTCCGGAGAGAAGATGGGGTGGATCCTTATTAACTCTAGTAGCTTAACCTTAAAAGAGTGTCCTACCTTTTGAAGAGTCTTATATAGGCCAGCCATTTGGTAGTCTAACTTGCGGCTCGGCCTCTGGGTTTTCCAGTTCTTTATTAACACCCATACCTTATCTCCTACTTGGAAGTCTTCCTTGTGACAATATTGGTTTATATCGGACTCCTTTTTTTCTTACGCCTTTCTTATAATTGTTTAAGCAGTCTCCTAGGCTCTATGCATTCTTTTAGCAAATACCCAGGCCTCTTCGTAGCTGAGGCGTTTACGGGTCGTAGTGGGTTCCGTAGGCCTATCCCAATTAAAGGACGTTCGTGGTGTATACCCGTAGAGCAGTTCGAATAGGGACATCCCTATACTATCATGGGGGAGTATAAGCTGCGCGTAGTCTATTATAGGCAGTAATTCCAACCAATTGTCCTAATAGTAGTCTATAAAGGGCCGTAGTCGCTGGTTAAGGTACTGGTTTATAATCTCAGTTTGGCTATTAGTCTAAGGGTGGAATATAGTAGAGAGCTTAATCTTAATCCTAAGGATATAGTAGAGTTCATTCCAGAAATCCGATATAAACTAGGGGCCATAGTTAGAGATAATTAATTTAGGGGCGCCGTAGAATTGATAGATGTTGTTAATATAGAGGCGGGCCATATCCTTCGCAATTATAGTCTTAAAACAAGGGAGGGAGACGGATTGCTTGTATAGTCGGTTAACCACTACAAAGGCTGCATCGTGGCCGTAGGCGTCCTTTGGAAATAACTTAAAGTCTATAGTAATATATTACCAAGGGCGTTTTAGAACTGGCAGCGGTTATAGCCACCCAGGAGTTCAATCCCTAGGGGCATTTGCGCGTCTATAGGTATGGCAGTTTCTAACAAATTAATCCATATTAGATAGAAGTCCTTACTAGTAGTAATAGGGCGCTAGTAGTTAGTGGGTCTTGTTATAACCAGGGTATACCATAGAGACTTAATAGTGGGCTTTACGGATTAACTCTGTCCGTAGGTTGTTGACATCTGGAACTATAAGCCGTTTTTGGTATAGAAGCAGTCCTTCTTCTATTTCCAAATTAGGGTCCTCCTTCGCGGCTTGGTCATAGAGGGCCTTTAGGGAGTTAGCCGTACGGTTTGCAGTTAGGATGCGGTTAACTAGCCCTATTAGTTCGTCTAAGACTGCTCCCTCTAAGGGTGCTAGCTTATTCCGTTCAGAGTCTAGTTCTTTAAGAATTTGCGGGTTAAGCTGTTTGGGATAGAGGAGGGCGCGCGTCTAGTATTAGGTCTTTAGCTTATCCTAGGGTCCTATATCTTATTCCCTTTGGGTTAGTATATTAGCTTTAGTGTTTTGCTTGCTAGAACGATATATAATTGTAAAGAAGAATTTGGAGAGTATTTTGGCCTAGTAGGCTTATTATCCGGTAAGCTGCTTTATAGTTATAAAGTACTCTAGGGCTTTATAATCCGTATATATCTTAATCCAGGAGTTCGTGCCTTTAAGCTCTGCGCGCCATTAGGACAATAATTAGATAATAGCTAGCATTTCTTTATTATATACCTCATAGTTACACTTAGCTAGGTCCATTGTTTTTAAGAAGAAGGTAATAGGGTACTATTCGCCGTCTAGATATAACTATAATAGGATTCCCATTATAACTTTATTAAAAGCGTTTGTCTCTAACATTAATTTAAGGTCCGGGTTATAGTAACAAAGGATTAAAGAAGAGATAAGCCGATCTTTTAACTCTCTAAAGGCTTCTATACAGTTGTTATTAAAGACAAAAGGCGTGTCTTTCCGGGTAAGTTATATAAGAGGTGTTGCTACTACTCCATAGTTACGGATAAATTGGTAGTAGAAATTACAAAAACCTAGGAAGAACTGGATACCCTTTATAGTATAAAGGGGCTGCTAGTTGCGGATTACGTTAACCTTTTTAGGGTCAACTTCAATCCTATCTATACTAACTATAAACCTGAGGTACTTTATGCGTTTTACCCTAAATTTATATTTCTTAATATTAACTTGCAAGCCTATATTCCGTAATCTCTCTAGGACCTTCTTAACATAAACTTAGTGCTTAAGTTCGTTATCTAAGTATATAAGGATGTTATCTAGGTATACTATACAGAATTTATTAAGGTAATTAAAAAGAACGTCATTTATATACCTTTAGTACGTAGCCGGTCCGTTTATTAGTCTAAAAGGAAGAACTTTGCATTTATAGGACCTATAATAGGTATAGAATGTTATTAAATCTTTAGATGCAGGGTCTATCCTAATTCGGTAGAAAGCTTAGCGGATATTAAGTTTAGTAAAGATCTTTGCCTAGCTTAGATATACAAGGGTTTCGTTAATTAAAGGAATAAAATACCAATCCTTTTAAGTGATAGCATTTAGCTTTTAATAGTTAATATAAAAACAAAGGCCTCCACTAGGCTTTTTTACAAATAGAATAGGGGAAGTAAAAGGGGCTTAACTTAGCTTAATAAACCCTTTATTAAGGTTATTAATTAAGTACTACTTTGTTGCTTTTAGCTTGTCCATTAATTATTAGTAAAGGGGGCTATAGCCTAGTAAGTTATTAGCTTTTAATTGAATCTTATAATTATACGTCTAGTAAGGGGGTAACTTATCCGAAGCCGCCCTTAAAAATACATCCTTATACTTAGCATAGACAGTAAAAAGGAGACGTTTAACTAGTTCCTTATTAGTTTTCTTAATTAGCTTTTCTTCCCTCTTATTAATAATCTAGTTAATCTTATATAGGCTCATTATAAAGACCTTATTATCCTTCCGGTACATATTAAAGTGGAATACTATAGCGCTAATTGCGGCAATGTCTACTATAGGGGGGTTACATAACACTAGGGGCGTGCGTAACCTTAGGGCCCTCTAGGGTATTAGCGTCGTTGTTACTCCTTTTAACTCCTGTCGCATCTTTTAAAGGTCATCCCTTATATCTTGTCAGTATGTTCTTTTCTACACTGGTTAGATCTGCGTAATTTAGATATTATCTATGCCACTATCTATCCCGCTTCCGTAGGTAGAGTCCTCCTCGAACGTAGCGCTTTAGAAAAGTATCTTTGTTAGTATAGAGTTCTTTCCAGCCTTACAGCAGGCGTCTTCTTAGGTAAAGGCTAGGTTACGGGCCCAGACATCCTACTAGTATATAGGGTTAGACTTCGCGGCTAGTATCTTGCGGTCGGTTCGGATTTCTCTAATAAAGGAGGGTAATTTTAGCCTATCCTCTAGCCAGACAAACTATCTTTGTTATACATTCAGCCAAATATTAAAGTAGGATATCTATTTTTGGCTAAGAATTATATCGTGGGACCCTAGGTCTAAGATATAGAAGGGGATGCCGTATTAATATTATCCATTAAGGGAGATATATAACTTTAGGACATAGGTAACCGGCTTACCAGCTTAGCCGTTATAGCCTTTTACCTGGACAGGCTTCTCTAGTAGGGTGGCTTTTATATTTAGAAACTTGGCAACGTTAATTATATAGGTAGTATTTATAAAGGCAAAGCCATTTGCTCCAGTGTTAATAAGGGCAGTTAAGTTAACTCTATATCCATTTTAAGATACTATACATGGAACCATAAAGTGTTTTCTACCCATTAACTGACTTAGATTAATCTCTTTAAGATTAATAGGATACCCTAGAGGGGAGTCTTTCCCTAGGGTTCTTCTTTTTCTAACTTATTAGACGTTTCTCCTTCCTCTATCTCCTTAATATCCTTTAGTTCTGGGCAAGATAAGGTAAAGTAACCCTCCTTATCGCAGTTATAGCAAGTGGCTGTGGCAGGGTTAATTGGGGTATTGTAATAAATACTAGTTAAGGTTGTAGTACGTAGCTAGTCGGGCAAGGCTCGCTAGTGCGTAGTTGTGACCACTTTTAGTATAGTAGTGGTCGTGGCTGGTCTTCCTACTCCAGCTCCCATAGGGGTGGCGGGTAAGCTTTAATTGCTATAGGGTCACTTCTACCAATCCAGGCGGGCGTTAATCCGCTTTAGCTCTAAGTCTAACAATAGGCAATAAGCTGCGAGTTTTTTTATAGATTAGCAGGTTGTTTAGAGTTATAGCAATCTTCTCTTATAGCCTAATCGTTAGTTTGTTGTAAAGGTCCAGTTAGTAGTTTTTAAGAGGGACCTAGCCTTCTCCTACAAGGTATAAAAATTAAGTCTAGAATTCAGCAAAAGGTTAGTTCAGTTTTATTATTAGGCGGTTATAGTCGTACTAAGCGTCCTATACTTTGTTTAGGTTGACATAGATAGCCGCTAGGTGCTGCAGCATCTTATTAATAGATATAAATCGGACAGGAGAGTTATCTTCGAACTTGGCTTAAAGGTGACGTTAGGCGTCCCCCATGGTTCAGCCAAAAAGGTAGAGCATTTTGGCCTCTTTAGAGGGGAAATGGTTATAGTTAATTTAGAGTTTTTCTTATACTTAGATCCTCTAGTTCTTAAAGGTAGGATCTATTCTATTGGATAGTAGTTAAGGGTTAGGAAGCTTAACGGATTTTAATTACTTTATTATTATATCCGTACTTCCTGGTGTATCGCATTTGGTTAAGCAAATAGGTTAACTAAGGCTTTGTAAAGGGGAGGCTGGGCTGCTTTATAAGGCAGTAAGGCTTTCTAGGATCTCCTTTAAAGTCTCTTATATACTTTAGGCTTGAAGACGATCGACCTTCTAATTGGCCGCAAGGGCGCAAATCTGTTTGCGTATATCTGTAATATTGTTATTGTCTTTAATTTCTAATCCTAATTGGATCTCGTATTCCTCTCAGGTGGAGGCAGGTCTTTTAGATAAGCTCACTTTAGGTGCTATTATTAGCCTCCTAGGGTTTGTCGGTCTCATATGCTTCAGTTTTAATTTCGGGGGTATAGGTCCAGTCCTGCCTGGCTTGTAAAGTAGGATATTATTAAGGCCTTCCTAGGCAGTATAAAGTTGTTCTAGTGTCTGAGTATAGCACGTTGACGCGTCATTGCAGACAAAGTTTCTTTTAAGATGTGGGGATATTATTAAGGCCTTCCCAGGCAGTGTATGGAGAGCTTAGTATAATATAACGGCTTACATAAATGCCCCTAAACTGAAGCTTGTAGATTGCTATCTAATAAAGATACTAAGCTAAGGAGAAGAAAAGAAGGGGGTCGCAAGGACCATAGTAAACATATATAAAGGGGCAGCCGCTAAGGCGCTAGCGGTAAGCGAGCCAATCGTAGGTTGGCAGAATATAGCAGCAGCATGGCAGAACTTGGCAGGTAACGCGCTCTAGTACTGTCACAATATTAGCTACCTTATTGGCTATAACTCTACCAATATCTATAGGATCTAGATCCTATATAAAGGTATTATTATCTCTACTAGGGACGCTATCTTTAATAAAAAGACGTTCTTTAACGGCAAGTAAATAAACATCTTAAAGAACCTACACGCTAAATTAGATACGCTAATTAAGAAGATTTAACTCCCTAATACCCTAACTAAGAATAAGGTCCTTCTGGAAGACAATAAAGAAATATTTAAACCATTAATTTAAGAGGAAGACAATAACGACGTTAATAAGCCAGTTTAAACCTTTAATAAGTTAGCAGATCTTAAGCTTGTAAGAGCTCTTAAAGATACATACTATACACCACCTCCAATAGAAGAAGATAAAGAATCTCTATATACCTTTTATATTGAGTATCCTATAAAGTTAGATGTATAAGGTACTAATTAAGATGTCGCTTATTAAGCAGGAGATATGTTTAACACTTAGGGGGTGTCCAACAACTTAGTTAAAGACTTATTTAAGGAAGCCAGCAATAATAGGTTTAAAGACTTTGTTACTAAAAGAATTACATTAGCCTATTACGGCGCCTTCTTAGTAGGAAGGAAGTTTAACCTTAATAGTTAACTTAATAACAGCAAGCTGAAATTAGGCAGAACACGCGATGTTAAATTATATAGAAAGAACCTACCTCCGCCACCTCAGTCAATCTAGGACCTTAATACGTATCCTCTTTGAGATTAGTTCTAAGAGGCTTAATAAGCCTATCTCCAATCTCATTATTAAATAAGGTTGTTTTAAGAAACAGATAAGAAGCACGTAAAGGGATAGTAGGTCCTTAGCTTAATATAGGTGTTTGTCTATAAGATAGACAAGCACGGATTTCTCCAGAAATATAAGGCACGCTTAATAGTCTGCGGAAATTAACAGGCCCCAGAAGACCTACCTATGAGAGCTACTATATTAGCTAGTACAACCTTCCGAACCCTTATAGCAATCACTGCAAAATTTGACCTAGAGATGACATAGATAGATACAGTTAATGCGTTTGTCTATTGCGATCTTAATAAGGTTGTCTATATAAAGCTACCGCCAAGGTTTAATAAAGGAAAGATAGACAAAGTACTACGCTTAAGAAAAGCCCTGTACGGACTACAACAATCACCACTATTATGGCAGAAGAATCTTATAAGCTTATTAAACGAATTGGGTTTCAAAGAAGTACCCTAAGAGCTATATATTATACTAAAAGGTAGAATAGTCGTCTTCTTCTATATTAACGATATTGTCTTCTGCTACCAAAAGATAGATAAGAAGAAAGCTTAAGAAGCAATTAAGGAGCTGAGCAAGGAATACCAGATAAGTACCCTTAGCGAGCTAAAATAGTTCCTAGAAATTCATGTGTTATATAATTATAGCCAGAGGCTTCTATGGCTATCCTAGGAAGCCTATATTAAGAAGATAGCTAATTAATATAAGATAGATCTTATAGGGCGTCTTCTGGATACTCCTATAGTAGAATCTAAACTCCTCCCTACTAATCACCAATTGATCTATCTAACGCTTCCGTCCCCTAATATAGACCTACTAGTCCGTCCTATATCCCTACTAAGAGAAGCAGCTTCTACAATGCTATATTAGAGAAAATTGGGTTTAGTACTCTATGTAGCCACTACAACGCGTCTAGATATTGCTTTTGCAGTATTATAGCTGGCAAGGTTTAATTAGAACCTAAGTCAAGAGCATTATTAAGCGGCAAATAGAGTAATCCAGTACCTATATAGCACAAGGAGTAGAGCAATCTGCTATAGAGGAGATAAGGAAGGAACGAACGGTAGAGGGAGAGATAAAGGAATACGTAACAAAGAACAAGACAACGGAAGTGACGGTAGAAGTAAAGCGCAATCATTTATCTATACTAGCGATGCATTATTCGCGGACAACTCCGTTAACAGAAAGAGCTTATAAGGATATATTATAAAGCTATTTAGGGGACCAATTACCTGGAGAGCAAACAAGCAGGGTATAGTTATAACGTTAAGTACAGAAGCTAAGTTATTAGCCCTATTATAAACAGTAAAGGAAGCTATCTTTATTAGTAGACTGTTTAAAGCGATAATATTAAGGCTAAACAAGCCTTTAATTATTAAATGTAATAATACCCAGACACTCTAACTAATTATAAAAAACACGGTAAAGCTAATTATAAAGCTCTAACACGTTAATATCTATTAACACTGGCTACATTAGGAATACGCAATAAGATAAGTACAATTTCAATAGATAGCGATAAAGGAGATAATTGCCGATGGACTTACAAAGGCCCTACCCAAGTAGAGGTTTCAAACTTTATTAACCTAGTCAGAATAGTGGATATTAAGGAGCGGCTAAATAAGGAGAAGCAACTAGAGGACCTAAGGAAGAAGGTTAGGGCGAGAAGGAAGGATTTAGACAACATTATGGTTTAATTGACGCATTAACGGATACGAGAAGGTGGTTAGCTTTAACCTCAAAGAGCTTAAAGCTAAAGGGGGTATATTAAATAATCTATATTCTCTAAAGGCGTGGGTCACGTGCACAAGTCACGTGCACGAAGACACGTTACTAAAGACACGTCAGATCAAGGTCAAAAAGACACAATCATCAAGATCATCAATCAATAAACCCATTTCATCAATGAACTGCTCTACACGAACTTCGTGACACATCTACGTCCGCGATACGCCTAGGACTTGGCAGACCCCTTCCTCTCTAAAGAAGAGATGGTTAACCACCTGTCTTCCATTTATAAGGACCCCTTTAAAACACAGAACGCCCGCCTTAATTATAAAGCTCTTAATATAAAGACGACGAAGACCTTTTTAGCCTTTTAGACCCGCTTTCTGTACCTAGCCGGCCAAGCCTGAATTCCCCATAAAGACCTAATGCTAGACCTCTTTAACAAGCTTACCCTAAACCTACAGCGCGCTATACTACTAGTTTTTACTACTGTATAGACGCTAAAGGTATTTACGGACTACTACCTAGCTATTAACTAAGGCCTTTATTAAATTAAGGCATGATCTAAGCGGTATAAAGCTAGAAACTCTTTAAACCAGACTATAAGCACTTTATAAATGGCCTATAACACCCTAGTATAATCTGCAACTTCTACAGCATTAGCCGTATAGCCTGCTATTAATTTAGCAGCTAGCTGTGCAGCTAGTCCTACTACGGGTCTAGCGTACACTTAGCCTATATATAACAACCCCTATAAATAGGCCCTTAGTAATTAAGGAGCTTGCTTTTTATATGGCTAGAAAGACCACTTTATAAAGGATTACTAGATAAAGGCAAAAATGGATAAGGTTCTATTAATTTAGGAGGATAGTACGGAGTTAGAAAAAGAGAAACCTTAGAGGAAGACTCCTCTCTAGGGTTAAAAGGGATTAACATATTATATATTCATCTAGGTTAGCTAGTTAGTAGAAAAAGCTGCACTATCCCTTATACCTTATTCCGTAATAGATATTAAGTTTTAACCTCTGCTTTAGCTAACTCTAGAGCAAATACCTTTGCCTTAATAGACACCCAGTGTGCTATAAAGCTAGCTGACTTTTTAAATGCACCCCTTAAAGAACTACCCAAACCAATTCCTATTTATGGGTATAACGGATGGATAGAACTACCTATTACAACTATCTTACGGATTTACCTCCGTGTAGATAGACAAAGGTAGTATAATATCCCCTTTCTTATTACGGACCTAGAAAGCCATAACATAATCTTAAGAAGAAAATGGCTAGCCTATTTAGGCTTATAGCTTAACGTACGGAGTAGACGGCTTGTCTGGCCCAAAACCCTACCCCTAATACCCTCTTTTATAAAGGAAATTAGTATTATAATAGAAAACCTTATGCGGCTATAGATAGACACCATTTACTAGGCTAATGCTATATGTAGGGACCAGGCTTTTAAAAGGAACGTATAGCTTAACCCATAACGGATCTATATACTACGCCGCCCCTAAACTACCTATATTATACCACCCGTACTAGAGATTAAAAAAGTTAGTAAAAAGCTAGCGGAGCTCCCCGTAGGGAACTTAGGCCCTATATAGCTATAAAGAATAGCAAGGAGCATCGGACGCTATACTAAATATATAGACTGGAGGGATAACTTGCGGAAGATGGAATAGGAGCTAAGAAAGATTATAAACCCTAGGCCGTAAAATACGGCCTAATAATAGTCCGTAAAGAAACCTACGGGCCTCCTACCAGTTAATATCTGCTATATTAGCGCTGTAGGATTCTACCGGAACTTAGTCTAACCTAATACCGTTGCCTTTACCACCAGCTTATATGAAATTAATTAAATAATTAAGGAAAAGGAAAATAAGCTTAGTAAATAGGAAGGCGAGCTTATAGATAAGGAGCTGGTAGAATAGAAACTACCCTATTAATACTAGAAATTTAAGGACGTGTTCTCTAAGGCAGTATTAGATATACTCTTGCCTTACTAACCATATAACTACAAGATTAAGATTAAGCTAAATAAGGAAGATATACTTAGCTATAGCCCCCTTTATTAGTAGTCTACTGCCAAATTATAGGCTATAAAGTAGTACCTTATTAATAACCTAAATAAGGGCTTTATTAAACCTAGTTAAGCCCCTTTTAACTTGCCTATTCTCTTTACTAAAAAGCTAAATAGAGGACTTTGTTTCTGCATTGACTACCGTAAACTAAATAATATAACCCATAAGGACCGCTACCCACTACCCTTACTTAATAAGACTTTAACCTAAATAAGTAGAGCTAAAATCTTTACTAAGCTTAATATCTGTTAGGCCTTTTACTGGATTAGGATAAACCCTAGATCGGAAGATCTTACTATATTTTAGACCCGTTACGGAACATATAAATATAAAATACTTCCTTTTAGACTAACTAACGGACTGGCTACGTACTAGCGATATATAAATAATATACTCTTTAACTACCTTAATGACTTCTATATAGCCTACCTAGATAATATTATAATCTACTTTAAAAATAAGTTAGAATATAAGGAGCATGTCTATAAAGTCCTATAACGGCTCCGCAAGGCTGGTCTCCAGGCCAATATTAAGAAATTAGAATTTAGTATTAAGCGTATAAAGTACCTAGGTTTTATTATTAGTATAGACGGAATTAAGGCCGACCTAGAGAAAATGGCTATAATTAACCAGTGGACACCCCCACAGACCGTAAAAGGGGTGTAATTATTTTTAAGTTTCTATAACTTCTACTAACGCTTTATTAAGAACTACAGCAGGATCGCCTAGCCTCTTAACCGCCTTACTAGGAAAGACTAGCTATTCTACTTTAACGCTATATATATGCAGGCCTTTAATAAGCTTAAAAAACGGCTGGTATTAACTCCCCTACTTGCCTATTTTAACTCGGAATGGCCCTTAATGCTAGAAACTAATGCCTTAAACGGCGTAATAGCCAGCGTTTTCTCCTAGAAGCAACTAAACGGAGAATAGCACCCTATTATATACTATTTAAAGACTATAATAGATGCCGAGCTAAACTACTATATCTATAATAAAGAAATGCTAGCTATTGTCTCTAGCTTTTAGTAATGGCGTATATAGCTAGAGGGGACCCCTAAGCCCATTAAGGTAGTTTTGGATTATAAGGCCCTAGAATACTTTATAACAACTAAGGCCCTTACGGCCCAGTAGGCACGCTGGGTAGATATCCTATCTTAGTTTAACTTCTTAATTATATATAGACTAGGCGCTATAAACTGTGCAGATGCTCTTATAAGGCATAAATAGGACCTAGGTAACTAGGCGGCTGCAAAGATCTTATTACAGACCTAGGCACTACTATAACCAGAGCACCTCAACCCCTAGATATAGGCAGAGCTAAATATAGACCCTTTAGATACTAAGATATATCCCATTAACTCCACGGAACTTAACTTTATTAATAAACTATTACAGGCAAACCATATAGCCCCTTCTCTATAGGAGTACCGCAAAAAGGTAAAGGATGCTACTAGCCTATAGTCCCTTAAAAACGGACTACTTAAGCACTGGGAATGGCTAGTAGTGGCAAAGGAACAGAATTTACGGACCCGGCTTATTGCTAAAGCACATACCTAGGTCTCTACGGCCTACCCTAGAAAGAATAAAACCTACAAGATTATTAGTAACCATTACTACCGGCCCGGAATAGTTATAGATATTAACCGCTATATACGGAACTGTAACAACTGCTATAGGTCTATAATTCTATAAGATAAAACCCTAAGACTATTAAAGCCACTCCCAATACCAGAACGCCCCTAGTAATATATCTTTATGGACTTTTATAAGCTGCCTACAGACCGTAATAGATATAATATAGTAATAATCCTAGTTAACCGCTTTAGCAAGCGCCCGTTCTTAATCCCCTATTATAAGGATATTAATACTAAGGAGGTAGCCTAACTATATATCTATTATATCTACCAAATTTACGGACCATTAGATACTATTGTATCTAATCGCGGGCTGTAGTTTATATCGGCCTTCTGGAATAAGTTTACTTAGATCCTTAGTATTAAGCTAAAGCTTTCTACAGCATACCATCCCCAGATAGATAGTTAGACGGAGATTGTGAATTAATACTTAGACCAAAGGCTTTGGCCCTTTATTAACTACTTCTAGGATAACTGGGGTGAACTGCTACCCTTAATAGACTACACCTAGGCAACCCTACCCTATAACTCTACGGGATTTGCACCTATTTAGCTAGAAATGGGATACTTACCCCGTATAAGCTTTGACTAGGAAAGACCAGAGGGGCCACAGACCGTACGCGAAAAACTGTCTTATAAGGAAGCCTAGTAATATGCTAAACGCTTAGAAGAAGCTTAGATAGTAGCCTATATAAATCTAAAAAAGGCCTAAAGATTAATGGAACAGTAGGCAAATAAGTACAGGCGCGAGCCTGACTTTACTATAAATAATAGGGTCTAGGTTATAATAAAGAACTAGAAAACAGAACGGCCTAGCCGTAAACTAGACTATAAGATAGTAGGACTATATAAAATCCTTAATAAAGAAGGCAACTTGTATAAGGTTAAACTCCTAGACTTAATTAAAGTCTATCCTATCTTTTCGCCAGATAACCTACGGAAGGCTGTAAATAACCTACTACCTAGATAAAAGAATAAGCCTTCCTTGCTAATTTAAGTTAATAGCGATAATAAATAGGAAGTTAACGAAATATTAGCCTGTAAACTAGTACGAGGAACGCTATAATACTATATTTAATAGAAAGGCTACAATCTAGATCTAACTTAGTACCCTACCTAGAACTTTATAAGCTGCCCCTAGAGACTTAAAGAATTCTATAACTAATACCCTAATAAACCCAGACCCCCAAAGTACCTTAATAAGTAGATGGAGTGCCGGTATAGCGAAGACGATAGGCTGCCTATTAAGCATAAAGACAAGAATACCCTATGGATATAATATGGATATACAAAGCCTAAGGGCAGGCTTTTTTAGAGGGGGGGGTAATGTTACGGCGCTGGTAGAAAACGGTGGATCTTGGCAGACGTGGATTATAGTAGATGCGAGTCACGTGACTTAAGGACCGCATAAAATATCAAGCGGCGCTGCTATTCTTCTCCTTCCTTTCTCTAGCTTTGGATCCTCGTTTATAGACTACCAATTGTACAGGCTTGCGCGTCCCTCATGCCGTACTCGTGCCTCGATTGACTGAGTCGCTAACAGTCTGTAGGTATGAGGGCGCGAAGAGGCTTTAGAGAAGATTTAAAGGAATAATATAAATTCTATCTAAATCTATAGGTATATAGCTCTTGCAGAGTACAAGACGTTGCGTAAAAAAGAGAAAGGAATATAGGAAACGTGTAACTAAATATTTAAGGTCTTAGTAGTAGACGCGTGGGTATAAGCCCACGCGGATTTTAATAGGTTTTAACCAAATTCCATTATATTAGTAGAATTTGGTGGAATTTAATTAAGTTAGCGGAATTTAGTAGAATTTAATTAACTTGGCAGAATTTGGCAGAATTTGATTAAAGCGTTAAAATTTATCTGTTAAGTGTTTTATTAAGACATTCCTACTATAACTAGGCTAGTCCTGTTGTTACAGCGCTGGTGGAAAACGGTGGATTATGGTAGACGTTATAGTAGACGCCGAGTTACGTAAGTCTATGTGACTAGAGGACCGCATAAAACTTCGCACGGCGCTGCTATTCTTCTCCCTTCCTTTCTCTAGCTTTGGATCCTTGTTTATAGACTACTAATTGTACAGGCTTGCGCGTCCCTTATGCTATACTCATGCCTCGATTAACTGAGTCGCTAACATTATCCAAAGCTTAACTACTCTTTCTTCCTAAAAAGGAACTCAAATATATCTATAAAGGACATAGAATAGGACCCTAAGGACATTACTAGGACCATAAGGATAGGACAGACCCCTAAGAACTAAAAAAACACAAATAGAACGCAAAACCTAAGAATAGGATACGCATAGACCAGAACCCCTAGAAAATAAATAAACACTAGAAATTACCTAATACCCCTACTACTATGCCAAGAAATACAGCAGCCGGCAAAGCCGCTATAGAACCCGCAAATACCTCTAATAGTGAAACAGTCGCCGTCTTAACCCCCTAGGAAGAGCTTATAGCAGCTAATACTAAAATTAAACGGCTTTAAGAGCTGCTTAAAACCAGAGACACCCCTATACCTAGTAAGGAGTTATTAGATACTTAAAGACTTGCTATAGTCCTTAAGACCCTAGCCTAACATACAGCATTAGCATCGTTGTGGTCCGCGAAGGTTGCGGACCCCCTATTGCTTATAGACGGAACTGACCCTATATTTAACAATTAGAAGCTTTAACTATAAGACAAGCTTAAAGTTAATATAGACCACTTCCCTACTACCCAAGCTAAAATGGCCTACGTTTTTGGCCGTATTGGTGGGGACGTATAGACGTATCTACGTCCGCGATACGCCTAGGACTTGGCAAACCCCTTCCTCTCTAAAGAAGAGATGGTTAACTACCTATCTTCCATTTACAAGGACCCCTTTAAGATATAGAACGCCCGCCTTAATTATAAAGCTCTTAACATAAAGACAATAGAGACCTTTTTAGCCTTCTAGACCTACTTTCTACACCTAGCCGGCTAAGCCTAAATTCCCTATAAAGACCTAATGCTAAACCTCTTTAACAAGCTTACCCTAGACCTACAGCGCGCCGTACTGCCAGTTTTTACTACTATATAGACGCTAAAGGTACTTATAGACCACTGCCTAGCTATTAACTAAGGCCTCTATTAAATTAAGGCATAATCTAAGCGGTATAAAGCTAGAAACTCTTTAAACTAAACTATAAGCACTTTATAAATAGCCCATAACACCCTAGCACGATCTGCAACTCCTATGGCACCAGCTATATAGCCCACTGTTAATTTAGCAGCTAGCTGTACAGCTAGTCCTACTGCGGGTCTAGCGCACACTCGGCCCACATACAACGACCCCTATAAATAGGCCCTTAGCAATTAAGGAGCTTGCTTCTTATACGGCTAGAAAGACCACTTTACAAAGAATTACCAGATAAAGGCAAAAACGGGCAAGGTTCTATTAATTTAGGAGGATAGTATAAAGTTGGAAAAAGAGGAACCCTAGAGAAAGACTCCTCTCTAGGGTTAAAAGGGATTAATATATTATATGTTAATCTAGGTCAGCTAGTTAGTAGAAGAAGCTGCACTATCCCTTATACCTTATTCTATAATAGATATTAAGTTTTAACCTCTGCTTTAGCTAACTCTAGAGCAAATGCCTTTGCCTTAATAGACACCCAGTATGCCGTAAAGCTGGCTAACTTTTTAAACGCACCCTTTAAAGAACTGCCCAAACCAATTCCTATTCGCGGGTATAATAGATGAATAGGGCCACCTATTATAACTATCTTGCGGATTTACCTCCGCATTAACGGACAAAGGTAGTATAACGTTCCCTTTCTTATTACGGACCTCGGGAGCCATGATATAATTATAGGGAGAAAATAGCTAGCCTATTTAGGCTTATAGCTTAACATACGGAATAGACGGCTTATCTGGCCTAAAACCCTACCCCTAACCCCTTCCTTTATAAAAGAAATCAGTATTATAATAGAAAACCTTATACGGCCCTAGATTAATACTATTTACTAGGCCAATACTATGCGCAGAGACCAGGCCTTTAAGAAGGATATATGTCTTAATCCTCAACAGATCCGTATACTACGCCGCCCCTAGACTATATATATTACGCCATCCGCACTAGAGACCTAGGAAGTTAGTAGTAACCTAGCTAAGCCCCCCACGGAGAACCTAGGCCCTATGCAGCCCTAAAGAAAAACCAGGGATATCGGACGCCATACTAAGCTAATAGACAGGAAGAATAACTTATAGAAAATAGAATATAAGCTAAGGAAGACTATACACCCTATACCGCAAGATACGGCCTAACGAGCGTCCGTAAAGAAACCTATAAACCTCCCACCAGTCAATATCTACTGCATTGGCGCTATAGGATTCTACTAGAACTTAGTTTAGCCTAATACCATTACCTTTATAACTAGCCTGTACGAAATTGATTGAATGCTTAAGGAAAAGGAAAGCAAGCTTAGCAGACAGGAAAGTAAGCTTATAAATAAGGAACTAGTAGAACAAAAACTGCCTAATCAATACTGGAAATTCAAGGACGTATTCTCTAAGGTAGTGTCGGATATACTTCCGCCTCACCAACCATATAACCATAAGATCAAGATTAATTAAGGCAAGGGAAGTACCCTTAGCTTTAGCCCTCTCTACCTATAGTCTATTACCGAATTATAGGCCATAAAGCAGTACCTTATCGACAACCTTAATAAGGGCTTTATTAAGCCTAGCTAAGCCCCTTTTAACTTGCCTATTCTCTTTGCTAAAAAACCAAATGGAGGACTGCGCTTCTATATTAACTACTATAAGCTAAATAATATAACCCGCAAGGACCGCTATCCACTACCCTTACTTAATAAGACTCTTGCCTAAATAAGTAGAGCTAGGGTCTTTATAAAACTTAATATCTACTAGGCCTTCTACTAAATTAGGATAGACCCTGGGTCTAAGAAGCTTACTATATTTTAAACCCATTATAGAACATACAAATGCAAGGTACTCCCTTTTGGACTAACTAACGGACTAGCTACGTACCAGCGGTATATAAACAATGTACTCTTTAACTACCTTAACAACTTCTATACAGCCTACCTAGATGACATTATAATTTACTCTAAGAATAAGCTGGAACACGAGGAGCACGTCTATAAAGTCCTATAATAGCTCCGCAAGGCTGGTCTCCAGGCCAATATTAAGAAGTTGGAATTTAGTGTTAAGCGTATAAAGTACCTAGGTTTTATTATTAGTATAGATAAAATTAAGGCCAACCTAGAGAAAACGGCCGCAATTAACCAATAGACACCCCTACGGACTATAAAGGGGGTATAATTATTTTTAGGTTTCTATAACTTTTACTAATACTTTATTAAGAACTACAGCAGGATCGCCTAGCCTCTTAACCACCTTACTAGGAAAGACCAGCCATTTCACTTTAACGCCATATATATGCAGGCCTTTAATAAGCTTAAAAAGCGGCTAGTATCGGCTCCCCTACTTGCCCACTTTAACCTAGAACGGCCCTTAATGCTAAAAACTGATGCCTTAGACGGTGTAATAGCTAGTGTTTTTTCCTAAAAGTAACTGGACGGAGAATGGTACCCTATTATATACTATTTAAAGACTATAATAGATGCTAAACTAAACTACTATATCTATAATAAAGAAATGCTGGCTATTATCTCTAGCTTTTAGCACTGGCGTATATAGCTAGAGGGGACCCCTAAGCCTATTAAGGTAGTTTCAGATTATAAGGCCCTAGAATACTTTATAATAACTAAGGCCCTTACGGCCCGCTAGGCACGCTAGGCGGATATCCTATCTTAGTTTAACTTCTTAATTATATATAGACCAGGCGCTATAAACCGTGCGGATGCTCTTATAAGGCGTAAACAGGACCTAGGTAATTAGGCAGCTGTAAAAATCTTATTACAGACCTAGGCACTACTATAACCAAAGCACCTTAACCCCCAGATATAGGCAGAACTAAATATGGACCCTTTAGACGCTAAGATATGCCCCATTAACTCCACGGAACTTAACCTTATTAATAAACTGCTACAGGCAAACCGTACGGCCCCTTCTTTACAGGAGTGCCGTAAAAAGGTAAAGGATGCTACTAGCCTATGGTCCCTCGAAAACGGACTGCTTAAGCACTAGGAACGGCTGGTAGTGGTAGAGGAATAGAATTTATGGACTTGGCTTATTACCGAAGTATATACTTAGGTCTCTACGGCCTACTTTAGAAAAAATAAGACCTATAGAATTATTAGCGACCGCTACTACTAGCCCAGAATAGTTATGGATATTAATCGCTATATACAGAACTGCGACAACTGCCGTAGGTTTATAATTCTACAAGATAAGACCCTAAGGCTATTAAAGCTACTCCTAATACTAGAACGCCCCTAGTAGCATATCTCTATAGACTTTTACGAGTTACCTACAGACCGCGACGGATATAATATAGTTATAATTCTAGTTAACCGCTTTGGCAAGCACCCGTTCTTAATCCCCTATTATAAGAATATTAATGCTAAAGAGGTAGCCTAACTGTATACCCACTATATCTACCGAATTTACGGATTACCAGATACTATTATATCCAACCATAGGCCGCAGTTTATATTGGCCTTCTGGAACAAGTTTACCCAAATCCTAGGTATTAGGCTAAAGCTCTCTACGGCATACTACCCCTAGACAGACGGTTAGACGGAGATTATAAATTAGTACTTAGACCAGAGACTCCAGCCCTTTATTAACTACTTTTAGGATAACTAAAGCGGACTACTACCTATAATGGACTATACCCAGGCAACCCTACCCTATAACTTTATAGGGTTTGCACCTATTCAGCTAGAAATGGGATACTTACCCTATATAAGCTTTAACTAGAAGAGACCGGAAGGACCACAGACCGTGCGCAAAAAACCATCTTATGAGGAAGCACAGCAGTATACTAGACGCTTAGAAGAAGCATAGATAGTAGCCCATAAGAACCTAGAGAAGGCCCAGAAATTAATAGAATAGCAGGCAAATAAGCACAGGCGCAAGCCCAACTTTACCATAGGCGATAAGGTCTAGGTTACAACAAAGAACTAGAAGATAAAACGGCCTAGCCGTAAGCTAGACTATAAGATGGCAGGACTATATAAGATCCTTAATAAAGAAGGCAACTTATATAAGGTTAAACTCCTAGACTTAATTAAAGTCCACCCTATTTTCTTACTAGATAAGCTATGGAAAGCTATAAATAACCTACTACCTAGATAAAAAGATAAGCCTCCACTACTAATTTAAGTTAATGGCGACGACAAATAGGAAGTTAATAAAATACTAGCCTATAAACTAGTACAAGGAACGCTAAAATACTATATCTAATAGAAAGGTTATAATCCAGACCTAACCTAGTACCCTACCTGGAACTTTATAGGTTGCCCCCAAAAGCTTAAAGAATTCTATAACCAATACCCTAATAAGCTAGGACCCCCGAAGTATCTAGACGAGTAGATGGAGTGCTAGTATAGCAAAGATAATAAGCTACCTATTAAGCATACAGATAAGAACACCCTACGGACATAATACAGACATATAAAGCCTAAGGGCAGGCTTTTTCGGAGGGGGGGGTAATATTACAGCGCTGGTGGAAAACGGTGGATTATGGTAGACGTTATAGTAGACGCCGAGTCACGTGAGTCCACGTGACTAGAGGACCGCATAAAACTTTGTACAGCGCTGCTATTCTTCTCCCTTCCTTTCTCTAGCTTTGGATCCTCGTTTATAGACTACCAATTATACAGGCTTGCGCGTCCCTCATGCCGTGCTCATGCCTCGATTGACTGAGTCGCTAACACCTGTTATAGTACCCCCCCCTTTAGCTAAAGGTCTAAAACAATTTAATTTAGTTAAGAATTTATAACTTATTACATTATAAGCGTTGTGACGTATTTTAAGTTCTTTTTAATTTTAAGTTTCCTACTATTGTGTTTTATGTCTTTATGTTAAGTGGTAGTTATTTGCCTTTATATTATGTCTATCTAGCTAGAGCAGGCCGCGAAGGATGGTCTTTATAGAATTTTTTTACTAGGGAAGGCGCGTCAGCCTTAATCTATTTATAGGTTTCCTAGGTTTGTATTTTATATCCTTCCCACTTAATAAGAAGTTTAAATTATTTAGATTATGTTTTCCATTATATATTATTAATTAAGTTAATAAAGTAAGAACTGTTACCGTTGTCAACAATTATAGGAGGTAGTAGTAGCACTTTATAAGTTATAGGGTTGTCTCTTAAAGGTTATAATAAGCTTATGTAAAACGTCAGATATATTTTTATTTCAGTTAGTAGTTTAAGCTTATAGGCGTACGGGCTTAGTTTCTTCTTAATTTGGTATGGGCCTATAAACTTCTAATTAAGTTTCTTTAAAGGCCGTTAAGTCTTTATGTTTTATATATTTAGGTAAACTATATTACCTTTCTTAAAGTCCCATACAGGAGCTTATCCTTTATTTACATACCATTTCTATAACATTTAAGTGTATATTAATTCACTTTATAATAGTTCCGTTAACTGCTTTATTTAATTAGTAAAGTTATATATGTTAATTAACTAGATCTGTTTAATCGTGGGTCCTATTATATTAATTTTAGGTTATAGTTTAAATCCAAGTTAAGGGTTTTATTTGTAGGTTGCATAAAATAGCATTACGCTTATTAATACATTTATTATGTTATTTATAGTAAACTTAGCTAAAGGTAGCTATTTTTCCCAGTTGTCTTATTGGTAGGAGTAGTATATTTATAAGTATTATTTTATAATCACGTTCGCAATTTTAGTTTAACTATCTGTCTCCAGATAGAATACAGTTAAAAGTTATATTTAAATGCTTAATTATTTATATAGAGCTTGCTAGAAGTCTAAAATAAACTGGCTTTTATAGTTGGATATTATTAAGTTAGGAAGTCCGTATAGCTTAAAGACGTATTTAATAAAATATTTGGCTACTGATATTACATTAATTAAGTCTATATGAATTATATATTGCATTTTTATAAGGCGGTTAACGACTACTATAACATTTATAAACCTATTACTATTAGGTAAGTCAACTATAAAGTTAATTAAGATATTATGCCATTTTTGCATTGGAATTGGTAGTGGTTAAAGTACTCCTTACTTCTTTACATGAGAGGTCTTTCTACGCACACACATCCTGTATACTTAAACGTATTTCTGTACATAGTTGTGCATTATAGGCTAGTAATATACTCGTTAAACAATTTTATAGATCTTTATATAGCCAGGGTGCCCTGCTATAGGGGAGTTGTATATAAATTTAAATATTTTAAATCGCAAAGGTTTGGAATTTAGAACTACTATCTTCTATTAATAATATAATTGATTATTTTAGATTTCGCATTTAGCAAGTATAATATCCTTATACTATTGTTTTCTAGTTTGGATTGTCTTTATTATATCTACTATTTATATATTATTCTTATATTTGTATTCTATTAGCTTATTAATTTCTATTTTCTATTTATTAATTTCTAATTTATTTTTATTAAGTTCTGTATCTAGAAATATAGGATATAGTTTTTTAAAATATTTAGGGGGTAGTAAGATCTATAATTAATTTGTAATTTATTTATCTAAAGTATTTATAGGTAAGTCCTGTGATTGTTATGTTAATATATTAGGCTTTTAATTAAGTTTGCCTGGTTAATATATGATCTTAAAGTTAAATTGTAAGAAGTATTCGGCCCAATGAATTTGGCGCTATGTTAATTGTTTTATAGTTATAAAGTATTATAGGTTCTTATAGTCTGTTAATATATGTATTAGAAATAACAATCCTTTTAGCTTAGGACGCTATTATTTAAAGCATCTAACAATTATAAGTAGTTCCTTATTGTATATCTTGTAATTTAATTTAATAGGGGCAAGTTTTTAGGAGAAAAAGGCTACTAGACGTAGCTTGCCGTTCTTATTATATTGCAATAACACTCCCCCTAGTATATAATCTAACGAGTCCGTTTTAATAATATATTTGAGGTTAGGGTTAAAGTAGGTAAGAATTGAAGTAGTTATAAAGTAATATTTTAAGTTTTTAAAAGCTTGTTTACATCTAGTAGTCTATTTAAATTTTATATTCTTCTTTGTTAGGTTAACTAATAGCTAAGCAATTTCTAAGAAGTGGTTAATAAATTGTTAATAGAAATTTACAAATCCTAGAAATCCTTAAATATTTTATATATTACTAGGGCTTTCCTAGTTTATAATTACAGCGACTTTTTTAGGGTTTATTTTGATTTTGTTATGGGATATAATTAAGCCTAAGTATATAACCTTGGACGTATAGAACTTGTATTTCTTAATATTGCATTATAAGCCTGCGTCTTATAAGTGTTTAAGGACCATTTTAACACGTCCCTAATGTTTAGAAAGCAAGGACGAGTAAATTAAGATATTGTTAATATATACGGTAACAAATATATTAAGGAATTTATAAAGTGTATTATTAATATATTACTAAAATGTACTAGGACCGTTCTTCACGCTAAATAGCATTACTAGGTATTTAAAGAGTCCCTATTATATATAGTAGTAAGTTCTTTAATTAACGTCTAATACGGATGCTATCTAGCCCCACACAGACTACTCTGTACACAGGGGAAACTTATAAATTAATAAGAAGAAAACCCCTGTTAGTATAAAGGACGGAAAAACCCTATAAGCCACCTCAGTAGGATGAAAAACCTTTACTTTACCATGTTTGTCCATAACGGCGGCCCTACAGGCCTACAGCTATGTCCTACCTCCTTAGATGTTTAATCTCCTTTAGAACCACTGCTTCCTTCCTTAGCTTATCCCAGTTGGGGTTTACTACGTCCCAGCTAGGCCTTGCCAATTAATTACTGTGCCTTGCCTTACTGTTTCCTATGCCTTAACCACCCCCTATATGCTATCTCTTGTTGTTAATGTCGGAATATAAGGACAGCAGTTACGTGGTTACGTGTCGTCGTCGTGTCTTTGATTAGTCATCCTTATGGTGACTAATCAGCCCCCTACTTAGGCACTGCGATCCTTATGATCCTTTGCTTTCAAGAAGAAGAACAACCATCATACTATCTACGAACCGTAGCTACGTGATATCACCTTGTGTAACCAACAGTTAACCTTGCCATATACACCATGCCTCCCCCCCCCTAAAGCTATTAAAGGCGTAAGGGGGATTCATCTATAGCTATAATACCAAAAGGCTAGCGGGACATTGTGTACTATGTACTAGGTGTCTTACGCCTAGGCCCTAACTAGGCTCTCCCTAGGATGGCTAGTTGTAGAGAGGAGATAGAAAACCATAAGGTCGCTGTCCAGGCTGCTAGGCAGTATTACGGTAATGGCAAGTGACTGCATGCTCCGCGGGCGACTGCCCTAGGGGTTAGAAGGGGCCGTATATTTGCTTATCCGTTCGTGCTTAACCGTCTCGTCTATCAATGTGAGGTCGTTAATGCTTTTCACTGGGGGTAAGGGGATGATACCAAATGCTATATATCTATGTTGGATTGTATAGGTGCCCTAATAGAGTACCGTAATAATAGCTGTTATTATAATAGGGTACTAATAGTGGAGGTTTTCAAGATCTTACTCTCTAAAAAACTTTCACCACCGCCCTAACGCTCACAACCACCACCACAAAGTCGTATCGCACGCTGTGCGACGTCTCTGCGTTGGCTCTGGGTCTGAACTTTAAAGACCTAGGTTCGTAGCCGTCACCACGTATAGGTGCAGAGTCCGTTTTCGACGGCCCCCTATTATATATAAAAAGCTATATACTTCTTATCTCCTTTATGTATACAAATTTTATTAAAGGCAGTGATTATGTTAAGCTTTGTAAAGTACTATACCTTTACTAATTAGTTAAGCGTTTCTTAAATTAAGGGAATTGGATATTGGTTTTAACTTATAATTGCATTTAGAGCTTAATAATTAATATAGAATCTTAAGCCTCCTCCTAGCTTTTTAATAAATAGTATAGGTAAGGTAAATGGAGATTAGCTAGGGCGAATGAATCCTTTTTCCAGATGCTTGTTAAGGTATTATTGCATTATAAGCAGTTCTTCTTATAACATACCATATAGTGGACTGAACTTTAGTATTATGCCAGGCTTAAGTTCTATCTTAAAATTGTGCTTTTCTTGGTGTGTGTCACGGGACACCTCCGTGACACCTTATACACGTCCACCTGTTTCCCCCGACTTAGTAAGAAGAGACCGACCGCAATCTACGGCAATCTGACGGCGTTCTGCTATGTTCTGCTAAGTCCACCGAATTCTGCCAAGTTCTGCCAGGACCACGACCCGAAGCCTATTCTGCCCCGTGCACGTGTTAACCAAGCAACCAAGTTAACGATATATACCCCTTTCTTCCCGTTTCCTTACCTTCTCTCCTCACGCAACGTCTTGATCTCATCACACAGTTTATGTACATAGCTTAATAATATCTACTTCGCTATATATTATCACCACTTGTACTCGCTCCGTGACAGTGTGGGGCTAGTTGGTCTACAAATTGTTTTTTAAACTTGTTAATTAGGTTATGGTACTCTTTAGGTACAAAAGGTTAGGAATTAGGATATTGTTTTGGTTCTAGTGCTTTCTTAATATCTTCTATAGTTATAGTAAAGATTTTATAATTTTGTCTTTTTGCTAATAAGATAAAAGGCGCGGCCTATATTATATAAATTTTAAGAGATTTTAATGTAATATCTTTATATTCTTTTCCACAATTAGTAGTTATAGATTTATTATATTAGCTTAAGGTTTGTAGTAAGGGTAATTCGTATTATATTAAATTTAAATAGTTGTGTGCATATTTATAGGGCAAATGGTTTTTTAAGCAATAACTTTAGCAGTAGGTTATATGGAACTTTAATATTTCTTTAACCCAGCTAATTAAAGGGTTGTGTTGTTTTAGCTATCCATATTTAAGTATAACTTTATATTGCTTTAAAGGTGTTATAAATAGGGAGATATGTTTAAGGTGTTTACCTATCTACATTTTTACTAGGGCGTAGTGCGTTATTTTGCTATATATTAAGGGTTTGCTATTAAAGCCTTGTAGGCCTTAGGGCTTATTAAGTTTCTTTAAATTTAGGCGTTAAGTTTTTGCATAGTTTATATTAATAAAGCCCATGCTAGTGGCTCCGCTATCTATTAGGATTTATACCTTCTTCTATTTTTTAAGTATTTGAATTTTGCTAAGTATATTAAGGGAGTTGTGCTATATATTAGCGCTGGAAGAGCCTAGACATTTATACTCTTCCACTTTTTATCCTAAGGCGCGACTTGGCCCTAGGATGATTTGTTTTCTAAGTTAACCAAAGGTAAGGTACTTTATGACGTCTAAGTATAATTTATAGCGTGGGTATGATTTAAGGAATAAGTACGGCTTAAAAAACGGGTATAATTTAAGGATTGGGTACAACTTAAGGATTAGGAGGAATTACGGCGGACTTTTTTAAAAGGGTAAGTTCGGTAATGCTTTTAGATATATCCTTTTTTACCGCATCTAAAGCATTCTCTATTTGTAGCTCGAGTTCTTTATTTATTAGTTCCTAAGGGTGCATAGGATTAAGCGGCATTAAGATCCATAGGGTCGTATATGGGGCTTTTAGGTCTCAGAGAAGGGTCGCGCTTTAGAGCATGTACCGGTTTCGTGGAGTTTTGAACGCGCGGTGTGGTTGACTTTAGGGAATAAGTCTGTTTGTTATATCAAAGGTCCTCGTTAATTCGTTAACATATTGTAGCAAATTCGGATAGGTTGAGCTACTATTACCGGTTCTATGTTCTTATTTGACGGGCCAGGTTTAGATACCGTTATGTCAATCTTGTTTATAGGTGTTGTTGTTAGGGTCTGTAATATAGGTGCCTTAATGTTGCGGAGTTCTTCGCGGAGTGCTTCTATTAATTGCTGGTATTGGGCTTCTAGTGCAGCCTACTGCTGAGCTAAGGCTTCTATAAAGGACTGTTACATTATAGTTAACTGTTCCCTGACTAGGGTTATAATACTCATGGTTATTAAAAGGGATTTGGGTTTGTTTGCTATTTTAATAGTAGTTGTTTTAACACAATGTAATATAAGGGCGCGAAGAGGCTTTAGGGAAGATTTAAAGGAATAATATAAATTCTATCTAAATCTATGGGTATATAGCTCTTGTAGAGTATAAGACGTTGCGTAAAGAAGAGAAAGGAATATAGGAAACGTGTAACTAAATATTTAAGGTCTTGGCAGTAGACGCGTAGGTATAAGCCCATGCGGATTTTAATAGGTTTTAACTAAATTCCATTACGTTAGTGGAATTTAGTGGAATTTAATTAAGTTAGTGGAATTTGGCAGAATTTAATCAACTTGGTAGAATTTGGTAGAATTTAATTAAAGCGTCAAAATTTATCTATTGAGTGTTTTACTGAGACATTCCTACTGTAACTAGGCTAGCCCTGTTACGGTAGGCTTTATTAAGATAATATTATTAGATTGGTTTCCTTTTATAAGGAGTATTTGTATAGTATAGGTTTTAACTTAGTATATTCTTTAGCTAGTATAGGCAGTTCTAATAAGCTTTTTCTAATCTGCTACTAATATAGTTGTTATAGAGCTTTGTTCTTAAAACTCTATTATTCTATTTTAATAATAGTAAAGTTGTCTACTAAATAAGAGGTCCCCCTAAGCCTTTAGTACCGCGGTTTAATTACGGACTATATTAGGCTTATCTTTAGTAGGATCCTCTTATACATTTGGTATAGAGTCTATAGTTAATAGCTACGTAGCTGCCTATTATAGGTTTTTAGCGTTATATATTAGGTAAATATTTACCAACTTTTTACACCTATGTGGTAATATTGCAATAGTAAATAGAGAGATTCTTTAATTAACGTCTAATACGGATCCTACCTGGCCCACACAGACTACTCCGTTATAGGGGGAAAACTTATAATTTATAGGAAGAAAACCCTGCAGTTGGGTTGGGGGAGGAAAAACCCTATAAGCCACCTCAGTAGGATAAAAAACCCTGATTTGCCATGTCCGTCCATAGCAGCGGCCCTGCGGGCCTACGGCTATGTCCTGTCCTCCTTGGATGTTCGAACTCCTTAGGAACCACTGCTTCCTTCCTTGGCTTATCCAGAGCTAGGGTTCACTACGTCCCAGCTAGGCCTTGCTAATCAATTGCCATGCGCCTCGTGTTCCATATCTTAACCATCCCCTGTGTGCTATCTCTTACTAACCATTGCCATATACGCTATGCCTCCCCCCCCCCAAGGCCTATTAAAGGTGTAAGGGGGATTCATCTGTTCTACTATCCTAATACCGAAAGACAAAAGCAGGATGTGTGTGTATGTGTACCTGGGTATCTTTTGTGCCTAGGCCCTAGTCACTAGGCCCTCTCTAAGGGCACCACTCCGTTAAGAGGAGATAAGGAAAACCATACGGGGTTATCCGGCTGACGGTTTCAGTAGTATTACGGCAGTACGGCGAGTGACCGCATGCTCCGCGGGCGATCGCCCTAGGGGTTAGGAGGGGCCGTATATTTGCTTATTCGTTCGCTCGTCCGCTCATTTGTCGATGTGAGGTCGTCGATGCTTTCAACTGGGGGTTGGGGGATGTTATCGAATACTATGCATCCATATTGGATCGTACAGGTGTCCTAGATAGAACAGTGTAGTAGTTGTCGTACTGTAGAGGGCCAACAGTAGTGGTTTTCAAGATCTTACCATCCGAAAATTTTTCACCACCGCCCTTAACGCCCACAACCACCACCAGGTCCTGTCCGCACGCTGTGCGACATCTCTGCGTTGGCTCCGGATCTAAACTTTAAAGACTAGGTTCGTAGCCGTCACCACGTATAGGTGCAGAGTCCGATTTCGACGGCCGTAATAGTAAATATTATAATAATAATAAAGCAATTAGATTTAGCTTATTAGGCGCAAACCTAGGCTTATAACCTGTTAAATTAAAGCTATAGAGCTAAAACTCTGTGTATTGCTTATGTTTTATATATATAGTTAAAGGGATTTTGTTACGGCGCTGGTGGAAAACGGTACTGGCAAATTGCCATCACGTGACCAGAGGATTGTATATAGCTTCGAGCGGTGCTTCCGTTCTTCCCCTTTCCTTTCTCTAGCTTTGGATCCTCGTTTATAGACAATCTAATTATACAGGCTTGCGCGACCCTCTTGCCGTGCTCATGCCTTAATTAACTAAGTTACTAATATTATCCAAAGCTCGTTACTACTCTTCTTTCCTAAAAAGGAACTTAAAAATATCTATAAGGCCATAAATAGGACAAGGACACAGAATAGGACCCTAAGGATATTACTAGGACCATAAGGACAGGACAGACCCCTAAGAACTAAAAGAATATAAACAGAACGTAAAACCTAAGAATAGGACACGCATAGACCAGAACCCCTAGGAAATAAACAAACACCAGAAATTACCTAATACCCCTACTACTATGCTAAGAAATACAGTAGCTGGTAAAGCCGCTATAGGACCCGTAAATACCTCTAATAGTAAAATAGTCGCCATTTTAACCCCCTAGGAAGAGCTCGTAGCAGCTAATGCCGAAATTAAACGGCTTTAAGAGCTACTTAAAACCAAAAACACCCCTATACCTAGTAAAGAGTTATTAGACACCTAGAGACTTACTATAGTCCTTAAGGCCCTAGCCTAATATACAGCCTTAGCATTATTGCGGTCCGTAAAGGTTACAGACCCCCTATTACTTACAGACGGAACTGACCCTATATTTAATAATTGGAAGCTTTAACTACAAGATAAGCTTAAAGTTAATATAAACTACTTCCCTACTATCCGAGCTAAAATGGCCTATGTCTTTAGCCGTACTGGTAGGGACACACAGACGTATCTACGTCCGTAATATACCTAGGACTTGGCAAACCCCTTCCTCTCTAGAGAAGAGATAATTAACTACCTATCTTCTATTTATAAGGACCCCTATAAGATACAGAACGCCCGCCTTAACTATAAAGCCCTTAATATAAAAATAACAAAGACCTTCTTGGTTTTCTAGACCCGCTTTCTATACCTAGCTAGACAGGCTTAAATCCCCCAGGAAGATTTAATACTAGACCTATAGCGCGCTGTGCTGCTGGTTTATACTACTATATAAACGCTAAAGGAACTTATAGACTAGTGCCTAGCTATTAACTAGGGCCTCTGCCGAATTAAGGTATATGCTAAGCAGTATAAGACTAGAAGCTCTGCTAACTAGAATATAAGTACTATAAAAATAGGCTATAGCGCCCTAATAAGATCTGCAATTCCTACAGCACTAACTATACCGCCTGCTATTAACCTAGCGGCTAGCTATATAGCTAGCCCCATGGTGGGTCCGGCAAATACTTAACCTATATATAATAACCCCTATAGACAGGCCCTTAGTAATTAAGGAGCCTGCTTCTTATATGGCTAAAAAGACTACTTTATAAAGGACTACCTAATAGTGGCAAAGACAAATAAGGTCCTATTAATTTAGGAAGATAGTATAGAGTTAGAAAAAGAGGAACCTTAGAGTAAAACTCCTTTCTAGGGTTAAAAGGAATTAATATATTACATATTAATCTGGGTTAGCTAGTTAGTAAAAGAAGCTGCACTATCTCTTATACTTTATTCCGCAATAGATATTAAGTTTTAACCTCTACTTTAGCTAACTCTAGAGTAAATGCCTTTGCCTTAATAGACACATAGTGTGCTATAAAGCTAGCTGACTTTTTAAATATACCCCTTAAAGAACTGCCCTAACCAATTCCTATTCGCGGGTATAACGGATAGATAGGACCACCCATTATAACTATCTTGCGGATTTACCTCTATATAGACGGATAAAGGTAGTATAACGTCCCCTTTCTTATTACAGACCTAGAAAGCTGTAATATAATCTTAGGAAGAAAATGGCTAGCCTATCTAGGCTTATAGCTCAATATATAGAGTAGACGGCTTATCTGGCCTAAAACCCTACCCCTAACACCTTCTTTTATAAAGGAAATTAGCATTATAATGGAAAATCTTATACGGCTATAGATAGACACCATTTACTAGGCCAATGCCATGCATAGGGACTAGGCCTTTAAGAAAGATATACAGCTTAATTTGCGATGGGTTTATATACTACGCCGCCCCCAGACTACCAATATTACACTACTAGTACTAGAAACCTAGGAAGTTAGTAATAAGCTAGCTGGCTTAGGCCCTATACAGCTATAAAGAACAGCAAGAAATATTAGACGCTATACTAAATATATAGACTAAAAGGATAACTTATAGAAAATGGAACAGGAGCTAAGGAGGGCTATAAACCCTTTACTATAAAATACAGTCCACGGAACGTCTATAAAAAACCCTATAAACCTCCTACTAGTTAATATCTGCTATATTAGTACTATAGGGTTCTACCAGAACTTAAAACGGCCCAATACTGTTGCCTTTATAACTAGCTTATATAAAATTAACCGGATAATTAAAGATAAGGAAGCCCTAGCCTGTAACCAGCTTAGTAGGGAAAGTAAGCTTATAGATAAGGAGCTAGTAGAACAGAAACTACTCCGTTAATACTAGGAATTTAAGGACGTGTTCTCTAAGGTAGTATCCAATATACTCCCGCCTTACCGACCGTATAACTATAAGATTAAGATTAAGCCTAATAAAGAAAACACCCTTAGTTATAGCCCCCTCCGCCAGTAATCTACTAATAAGCTATAGGCCACTAAGCAGTACCTTATTAATAACCTTAATAAGGGCTTTATTAAGCCTAGCTAAGTCCCCTTTACCTTACCTATTCTCTTTATAAAAAAGCTAAACGGTGGACTCTGTTTCTATATTAACTACTATAAACTAAACTATATAACCTACAAAGACCAATATCCGCTGCCCTTACTTAAAGAAATACTGGCCCGTATAAGTAAGGCTAAGATTTTTATAAAGCTTAATATCTACTAGGCCTTTTACTAAATTAAAATAGACCCTAGATCTAAGGATCTTACTATATTTTAGACCCGCTATGGATTATATAAATATAAAGTATTACCTTTTAGACTAACTAATAGACCGGCTATATACCAACAGTATATAAATGACGTACTTTTTAACTACTTTAATAACTTCTGCACAGCCTACCTAGATAATATTATAATTTACTCTAAGAATAAACTAAAATATAAGGAGTATGTATATAAAGTCCTGTAATAACTCCGCAAAGCTGGTCTCTAGGCTAATATTAGGAAGTTAGAATTTAGTATTAAGCGCACTAAGTACTTAGGGTTTATTATTAGTATAAATGGAATTAAGGCAGACCTAGAAAAAACGGCTGTAATTAACTAGTGGACACCCCTACGGACCATAAAGGGGGTATAATTATTTTTAGGTTTCTATAACTTCTACTAACACTTTATTAAGAACTATAGCAGGATTGCCTAGCCCCTTTACCGTCTTACTAGGAAAGACCAGCCCTTCCACTTTAATGCTATATATAGGCAGGCCTTTAATAAGCTTAAAAAACGGCTAGTATCGGCTCCCCTACTTACCCACTTTAGCCTAAAATGGCCCTTAATACTAGAAACTAATGCCTTAGACGGTGTAATAGCTGGTATCTTTTCCCAGAAGTAACTGGACGGAGAATAGTACCCTATTATATACTATTTAAAGACTATAATAGATACTAAGCTAAACTACCACATCCATAACAAAGAAATGCTGGCTATTATCTCTAGCTTTTAGTACTAGCATACATAGCTAGAAGGGACCCCTAAGCCTATTAAGGTGGTTTCGGATTATAAGGCCTTAGAATACTTTATAATAACAAAGGCCCTTACAGCCTAGTAGGCACGCTAGGCAGATATCCTATCTTAGTTCCACTTTCTAATTATATATAGGCTAGGTGCAAACAAGACCTAAATAACCAGATTGCTATAAAGATTATATTACGGACCTAGATGCTGCTATAACCAAAGCACCTTAACCCCTAAATATAGGCAGAACTAAATACAGACCCTATAAAGGCCAAGATATGCCCTATTAACACTACGGAACTTAACCTTATTAATAAACTACTATAGGTAAACTATACAGCCCCTTCCCTATAGGAGTACCACAAAAAGGTAAAGAATGCTACTAGCCTATGGTCCCTTAAAAACGGACTGCTTAAGCACTAGGAACGGCTAGTGGTGGTAGAGAAATAGAATTTATAGACTTAGCTTATTGCCAAAGCATATACTTAGGTCTCTACGACCCACCCTAGAAAAAATAAGACCTATAGAATTATTAGCAACCGCTACTACTAGCCTGGAATGGTTATAGATATTAACCGCTATATACAAAACTATAATAACTGCCGTAGGTCTATAATTCTATAAGATAAAACCCTAGGGCTATTAAAGCTACTTCCAATACTAGAACGCCCCTGGTAGTATATTTCTATAGACTTCTATAAGTTACCTATAGACCGCGATGGATATAGTATAGTTATAATCCTAGTCAACTGCTTTAGTAAGCATCCATTCTTAATCCCCTATTATAAGAATATTAATGCTAAAGAGACGGCCTAACTATATATCTACTATGTCTACTAAATTTACGGACTACTAGATACTGTTATATCCAACTATAGGCCGCAGTTTATATTAGCCTTCTAGAATAAGTTTACCTAAATCCTAGGTATTAGGCTAAAGCTCTCTATAGTATACCACCCCTAGACAGACGGTTAGACAGAGATTATAAATTAATACTTCGACTAGAGACTCCGGCCCTTTATTAACTACTTTTAGGACAACTAGAGTAAACTACTACCTATAATAGACTACGCCCAGGCAACCCTACCCTATAACTCTATAGGGTTTACACCTATTTAGCTAGAAATGGGATACTTACCCTATATAAGCTTTAACTGGGAGAGACCAGAAGGACCACAGATCGTATATAAAAAACTATCTTATAGGGAAGTATAGACGGTAGCCCGCAAGAACCTAGAGAAGGCCTAGAAATTAATAGAATAGTAGGCAAATAAGTATAGGCGCGAGCCCAACTTTACCATAGGCAATAAGGTCTGGGTTATAATAAAGAACTAAAAGATAGAATGGCCTAACTATAAGCTAGACTATAAGATAGTAGGACTATATAAGATCCTTAATAAAGAAGGCAACTTATATAAGGTTAAACTCTTAGACTTAATTAAAGTCTACCCTATTTTCTTACTAGATAAGCTACGGAAAGCTATAAATAACCCACTACCTGGACAAAAGAATAAGCCTCCACTGCCGATTTAAGTTAATGGCGATAATGAATAGGAAGTTAATGAAATACTAGCCTATAAACTAGTATAAGAAACGTTGAAATACCGTGTTTAATAGAAAGGTTATAATCTAGACCCAATCTGGTACCCTACCTAAAACTTTATAGGTTGCCCCTAGAAGCTTAAAGAATTCTATAACTAATACCCTAACAAGCCAGGACCCCTAAAGTATCTAGACAAGTAGATGGTGTAACGGGACTAGCCCAGTTACAGTAGGAATGTCTCGGTGAAACACTCGACAGATGAATTCCGACGCTTTGATCAAATTCTGCCAAATTCTGCCAAAGTCGATCAAATTCCGCCAAATTCCGCCGACTCGATCAAATTCCACCAAATTCCACCGACGTGATGGAATTTGGTCGAAACCTGTCGAAATCCGCGTGGGCTCGTGCCCACGCGTCTGCTGCCAAGACCTC